>TARA_R110002110_G_scaffold33533_1_pt1 | contig 212607 bp, 196 predicted proteins | sample TARA_R110002110 | Tara Oceans TARA_R110002110 (sample SAMEA4397330) | marine metagenome | biome: Polar Biome; feature: [SRF] surface water layer (ENVO:00010504); material: water (ENVO:00002006), including particulate matter (ENVO:01000060) such as... | depth 5 m | reverse complement strand
ATAATTCGGGACAGCCAAGATAATTCGGGACAGCCAAGATAAATGGGCAACAGAGCATCAAGTTACAAAGCCGACTATCTCTTTATGAGTCCCCTTTGTCCATTAGCACCTCCCGTCTGTCGGTTTAGACGGCATTTGTATTTGAGCTCATTCGACTTTTTGTTATTGTACTCATTCTTGAAGTAACCAAAAAAATTAGGATTTATAATGAAATCATTATCCATGCTAGAAGCAAAAGCCGTTTCAGGTGGCTCAGTTGAAGTTCTTGCGGCAACCACGGCGATCGTAACAACAGCCGCTTTGCTAGGCGCGTTATCATCACCTTATTACTATGCCCCCGTTGTTTATGATCCATATCCATACTATGGTGGTGGTTATTATGGTTACTATGATTATGGTTACTATGATTATGGTTACTATGATGTGGTTATCTGTGACGAATGGGGTTGTTTCTAATCCACCCAGCCGTGTTTTAAGCTTCAATATTCAATGCCCCCTCTTGAGCTCTGTGTTTGAGAGGGCACGTCTCACCTTTTCACAATTAGTTGAACAACTGCCTGTAATGCCATTTTTTTTTTGCGTTTGGTAGGATTTTATTGCAATTAAACGTATCATCTACCGTAAATAACGCTCGAATAAATTTGAGTTAGTAGGTCTAAATTTGCTAGAATTCAGACTTCTTGTATAACTCTCATATAAAATACTCTCTTATATACATGCATCTCTAAGCTCAGAGCTTTTCTCATGGTGTATTTTTAAGAAGAAAAAGCAGTTTAAATAAGGTTTAATTTTGTTGGCTGAATCAAATAAAGATATCAAAATAGCAGTTGTTGGCTGTGGTAACTGGGGCAAAAACCTTATCCGCGTTTTGCATAAAATGGGCAACTTGCACTCAATCTGTGACAAGTCCATAGAACGCGCAAAAGAGTTTAGCCAAACATTTGAAGTACCACATTTAAGCTTTGATGAAATAATTAAAGACCAAACTATCAGTGGTGTGTTAGTTGCTTCGCCTTCTGCTACACATTATGAATATACTCGACGCTGTCTTATTGCCGGCAAAAATACCTTCGTTGAAAAACCACTTGCACTCGCAATAGATAATGCATGCGAACTTTATAAGTTAGCAAAGGAAAATGACTGCATTTTAATGGTTGGACATCTACTCCAGTACCATCTGGCTTTTAATGCCCTAAAGCAACTAAATAATAACGGCACCTTAGGCAAGCTACAATACATCTGTTCCAATAGGCTTAACCTGGGCAAATTTAGAACCGAAGAAAATATCTGGTGGGATTATGCCCCACATGACGTTTCTATGATTTTATCTTTGACCAAAGAAATGCCCGAGCATGTTTCCGCCATGGGCTCAAATTTCTTGGAACATACGGTTGCCGATATTACCAGCACCCATTTAAATTTTCCAAGTGGTGTACAGGCACATATATTTGTTTCCTGGCTACATCCTTTCAAAGAACAAAAGTTAGTGGTTGTGGGTGAAAAGGCGATGGCCATTTTTGACGATTGTGCTGATTGGTCAGAAAAACTTAAGCTATACCCTTATCCCGTAGAATGGATAGACGGTCAACCACAACCTTGCGATCCAAAGCCACAGACTATTGCTTTGTCCCCTCAAGAGCCTTTGTTAAACGAATGCCAACACTTTGTGGATTGTATTGCTAAGCATAAAACGCCCATTACGGATGCCTACGAAGGACTCCAGGTTATGCGTATCTTAAATGCTGCCATTCAGTCTATAGAGACTCACCAAACGGTGAAATTGGCACCTGAGCCACCAACACACGATCAAAATGACAAACTCCACGATAGTATTCGTGAGCACGTCAACAAAGCATTGGAAGGGTTGGAGCACCCTTTTGCAAAATCGGCAGCCCCAATAGATTAAAGCCTATAGCGTGAGACAATCTTACAGTAGTTAAGTAAAATAAGGTGTAACCCCATGGATAAAATTCAATTCATTGACCTTAAAAGCCAACAAAAGCCTATTGCAGACAACATCAACCTAGCACTACAAAAAGTACTAGAGCACGGGCAATATATTTTAGGCCCAGAGGTCCAAGCCTTTGAAACAGCATTAAAAGAATACACTGAAGCCAAAGCCGTTGTCAGCTGTGCCAATGGTACTGATGCTTTAAAGCTGCTTTTACTTGCCAATAATGTCGGCAAGGGCGATGCTGTATTTGTACCGACGTTTACCTTTGCGGCGACTGCCGAAGTTGTTCCCTATACACAGGCAACCCCCTTTTTCGTCGACATCTGTCCCGAGACTTTTAATATTGACTTAATCAGCTTGGAGCAAGCTGTTCAACACAGTAAAAAGCTTGGCCTCAAACCCAAATGCATTATGGCGGTTGATTTATTTGGTCTACCTGCAAATTACCCAGCACTTCAGGAATTAGCAGACGCACATAATATGTTGCTCATCGCCGATAGTGCCCAAAGCTTTGGTGGTAAAATTAATGACGCTAAAGTTGGCACATTAGCCAGTATGACCGCAACCAGCTTTTTCCCTGCCAAACCATTAGGATGCTATGGTGACGGTGGCGGCATCATGACACAAGATTTAGAAATAGCCGAACGTCTAAAAGCATTAAGGGTCCATGGCGCTTGTGGTTTCCGATATGATTATCAATATATAGGCCTTAATAGCCGCTTAGATTCAATGCAAGCTGCAGTTCTAATTGAAAAACTTAAAATTTTCGATGACGAATGGAAAAAACGCCAACATATTGCGAGTTTATATCAAGAAGGTTTACACGGCTCAGTCAAAACACCCGTCGTCCCTAAAGGCTACCAATCTGCATGGGCACTATACACTATTGTGTGCCAGCCCAAACAACGCGATTTGCTTGAAGCGCATTTGAAAGACAAACAAGTCCCCTATGGCGTGTATTATCGTACCCCTATGCACTTACAGCCTGCTTATGAGGCATTCCCCCGAGCACAAGAAAAATTAACCATCTCTGAGAAGCTCAGCCACGAAGTGATTAGCTTACCTATGCACCCTTATTTGAGCGATGAACAAGTACACTTTATTATCGAGCAAGTAAATCATGTGATAAAACAATCGTAAGCATTTTGGGCGAATTAATCACTCTCAGCACCATATACAACCTACGCACCGCAGTTTGTCACCTGTAAGAAATGCAACTGCGGTCTATCTCTAGTATTCCAGTTTAATAAAAATACCGCTCTGATGAATATTACATAACTATCTTTTATTTTTTACGCCAAAAGCGGACTTTTTTCTCCTTTTTATCTTTATAAATCTCATCGGATTTTGAGTCAATGTCAGAATCCGAACCTTTCCCCTCCCCTTGAACATTTCTCAGTCTTAAGATTGGAGATGGTAACGGCATCTCGCCTAAAAGTTCTAGTGGCAATACAGGCACATAGAGAGACTTTGAATCGGAGGCACAACCTATTCCAACACCAGTATATTCAGGCTCGGAATCTGATGCGCTGCTAGAGACACTCGGCGTTGGAGAGTGCGTACCTTTAAGCTTAAGTTCAGCACTTACTGTCACTTTGTCTAAATCTAAAGCGCGCATTTTTGAAATAAGGCTACCGTGCGCACTACTGTTTCGAGCATATAGTGGATTTTCTACCCGGACAACTTGCTCTTGGGCATCTGAACAACGGCGCTTCGCCCTTGAGTGAGCCACTCGCTCTAAAGAGATTCCACTCTCAGTTAAACTCTCTAGTGTCATATCTGATCTATATGCAAATTTTTGCTCGGAAAATGGCACTTGAAACCACGTTGATGTGATTGCAGCTGAGATCATTTCCGCACACACAGTCACTTCTTTTTTACCCCAAAAATTCTCGTCAGGTAGTATTTTACCAGCTATATCAAACGACTTAAAAAGCAAAGAAGGGGCTATCAGTTTACCCACCACAAATGGTGTATTAGCAATTTTATTGCCGCAATGACACAAATACCCAATATATAATATATTATGAAAGGTCTCGGCTAAGTCAATGTGCCCAGTGCATAATAAAAAAGCGATACTTTCTTTAAATAGCTCTATTGCATTTATATTGTAATATTCATCTTTTTTTTCACGCACACATTCTGTATCTGAAAATTTTTCATCCATATACAACAACATTGGCCAAAAATAATTTTGTAACTGTCTCAGAAAGTGTCTTTGTAATATTTGGCCACTTTCATTTTCTAAAAACAGAGTATGCCTTGACGTTAACTGCTTAAATACTTGTAAGAGTGTGCGGTGGATTGTATTATCGTTTTTCCCTGAGCTTGCGGCACTTCTAGAAGAGGATGCTGAGCTTATTAAATCAGCAGAAGCAACGTCAGCTTCCACCTTTAAAAATTTTTCTGCCAAATACTCCATCGTGACATCTTTTTGAGCTAGTAGAGGCAACACGTTATCGTGCCAATGCTGAATTAACGTGTCAGGACCATCCTTACGCAGTAGCCCTTCCTGAGTAAAGTCTGCATATTGAATACAAAAACGCAAAAAATGATTAATTTGCTCAGTTGAAAATGGCTTTTTGGCCTCTTGCAAATCAGCCCCATAAATGGACATTCAGTGTGTCCCCCTAAGTAAAAATATAAAGTAGCCAGTGTTCTAACCAGAATGAATATACCTCTTGCTTAAGATACTGTCAATTTTTATGTATTTGCAGCAAATACTAACCAAAAAGCTCAGCCTATTAACATAAAAACAAACTAATCAAACGACTAAAACTAGAAGAGTAAAGTGAAGTATTAAAGGGTGGGCAGGCTTTTCACAACTTGAACCGTAATATTATCACAGTCTTCGCCCTGCTGCTTAAGAATTCTATCGATTAAATCTGACACTTTTTTCTCTGTAGAACCATGATTTCTAGAAAGTTTTATGAAATCTTCCGGCTCACAACCAGACCAAAAACCATCGGTGCATAGTACTAGCGATTCATTGCTAGCAAGTGGGGGTTGTACGACAATATCAACTTCCGGGGGCTCATATGTGCAAATCGATCTGAGTAGTTGGTTCTGCAAAGGGTGGGTAGAGAATACTGCCTCAGTAATTTTTCCCTGTTCAAATAGAGCTTGTACTTGGGTGTGGTCTGGCGTGCGCCAAATGACCGCTTGTTTGTTTAATTTATATATTCTAGAGTCGCCAACATGTGCTGCAATGAAGTGATCTTGGTTTAGCCAAGCAATAGCAATGGTTGTTTGAGTATCCACTTCTTGATATTTTTTAATAATATCTTTTTGTGCTTTGCTAATAGCCTGTGATACAAAATCTTTCATGCCCAGCATGGGGTCTGTTTCTATGGCGCTCGCAAACTTTGGGGCAAGTTTAATGAGGGATTGGGTGACAAACTGAGAGGCTATTTCTCCACGATAGTGCCCCCCTAATCCATCAGCCACAACAAAACAGCCCCAATTATCTCGAGCATCAAAGCCAAAACTATCTTGGTTAGACTGTCGCGCGCCTATATGAGTCGTTTGGTAGCAAGTCAGGTGCATAGTTCCTTTCCTTATCTTGCTCCCTCATTTGAGCATCTGTCGTTTGAATTTTATCAAATACTTCTCTATCCATGGTATTAAGCTTTGCTTGACTGCGCTTATCTGCCGGGCAAAACAATTGTTTCATATATAACAGTAATTCTTGCAAAACATCGGTTAAAACACAAATCAGGTTTGGCTCTAACTGTTTAATACTTAAGTTCTTAATATGACCATCAATGCAGTATGTTAACTTTCTACTTAATGTAAAGATCTTTTCCTTTGTTATGAGTTTAGGATATTCCGCAAGATTTTCAATCTCACCCATGAGCGCTAGTAGATCAGCTTCAATTTTATTTATTTCGGAAACTGTTTTCCCTAAGCTGGCTAATTCGACTTGGCGTAATTGAATAATAGCCTGCAATTTTTTTATTCTAGAGCATATATAATACAGGCTGGCATACTTTCCTTGTAGATCATGATTTAATCGACAAGTTTCATTGTCATTCTTTGCCTTAAAAGATATAGGCGATCCCCAATAATAAGCCTTTTCACTGCCATTACCTTCTTCTAAAATAACCATAGATTCTAAAGAGTTTAGAATTGGAATCTCCATAAAACTACTTAAATGCCTTGTATTAATGCCGATACGATTCAAGCACTCTAAAACATATTTTTTACAATTCTTTTTTTTAAAAACATTAAACATCGGTACTGATGGCGATTTAAAATCAGTTGAATCCTCGTGTTGTTCAATTTTGAGTTTATCTTGATAAAAAGTATCCAGTAGCACCTCGACATCTTTTTTGCTTATTTGATACGTTGCATGAACCAACCCTTTTGCGTTAGCAATGTAAGCCATATCTTCAAGCTTAATTTTTGCCACGCCATAAGGTTTAAAGCCTAAAATTGGCATATACCGACTGTATAAACCTAACGCACTGATCACTTCTACTCTGGCTGTTTTACCTTGCCGATGATCCAGCTGAGAAATGAGCATACAACTGTGCCCCATTGGGTTGGCACCCTCAGTCATAACACAAAACGAAACAAAGTAATCTGTGTAACTTTTTATTGATGCGTCTTTATACTTTCTTGCTTGCACTATGGTTGATGGGTTCGAAGGCATAGTCATTCCTGTTTTTTGCACGTATTGGTATACTAATTTTGAAGGTGAACTTTATACTAAATACTACAAAAAATAGAGGCCGTTTATCGGAGCAAGTGCGCCAAATATCTACATTAAAATATCTATAAAACTAACTTGTGCCGATAAACACCCCTGAAACAGTTTTTATACTTTAGCTTACGCTACGTCCGACACTGCTGCGCGCAATAAGCGGTAAAATATAGGCGTCGCTGGGCTTAAGCCGGACTTCTACTTGAACAATTTCCTGCAAAAGCTCCATGGCCGGCATGCCATGCCCAATCACTAATACATGACCTTTGGGGTGTTTTTTCTCAATATCATCATACAACGCTAACATTCTATTTCTCACTTGCCGGTTACTTTCCAGCTCATACTTTTGCGTTGTCTCCTGGCTAAAATGCCAAGGATCTTGTTTCAAATCAGCTTGAGGCTTACTTTCTAAGCTACCAACCAAAGCATTATTTAGGCGAGTGTCGGAATAAATTTTATCTGCGCTAAAAATACCATAATCAGACATCACTCTTGCGGTTTGCATTGCTCTAGGCAAAGTCGAAACATAAACGGCAGTAATATTTCTATTGTCAAACCCATGCATCGCTAAGCGCTCAGCAGCAGCGCTGGCCTGCTGCTTACCCCGTGTTGTTAAGTTGGATACTCTGTAATTGATTTGTCTAGGATCAGCATTAAAAGTGCCTTCAACATTATGCTTGGCTTCTGCACAACGTATTACGATTATATGACGTTCCGCCAAGGCAAAAATGCTTTGAGAGAAAAAAATAATTAAAATACAAGTAAAAAATTTACACCTGTTCATTTACACAACCCTAAGTTTTGTCAAAGTAAAAAATCCATTTCATTCTATTCAAAGTTGATTAACTCATCAATAAATAACCTGTCATATTCACGCCTGTAATGATAATTTATATTATAATTTAATGAACTTTGAATAAATTAAAAATAAAACTTAAGGCAATAAGCTTATTATGACTATAACTAAAAACCTAACTTCAGCTGCTTTACTACTTTGTTTTTCAACTTTATGTCAAGCTGCTTTTTATAACGAGACCTTATCCAGTGTCAAAACCCACCAAGCTGATGCCGAAACACGCAGCCAACTTATGTCAGCTCTAGAATCTTGTGGTGTACCAAACGATGGAATTGAGGCTAGCTGTGTAATACAAAGCCTGCAAGGGCCAAACAACAATATCAAAAATCCTAATATGGCGGCGAATATCGTCAATAGCTATAAAGCCGCTTTAAATAATAAAGTAAGCGACCCCAAGTGTCAGCTACCAGATATTTATGCGGTCAATCAAATTGCAGCAGATTGTGTGCTGGTGTTACATTACTCTGTTTTAGAATCAGGCAATCCTTCCACAGCTAAACAGGCTTTTGATCGCTGTTTGCAAGGAAAAATTGGTGGGCTAGCCTTAGCAGGAAATCTAGCAGCTCAGTTTAGCATGAAAAAGATATCAGAAGAATCTGGCCGTGGTGACCAGATGCAAGTATGGGCGAACGTCTTAAAAGAAAATACAGACCCCAATGAAGTTAAAGATATGGCGAGTTGCTTTTAGCAACTCACCCTCACCTTAAATTACTTATTAAAGCCTCGACGGTTTCTCCTATCCGCGCCTTCATCTGCACCTAATGCTTCAGGGGCCGCATCGAGTAAATCAAGCCCAAGGGCTTCGGCAATGAACGTTTGGGTTTCTGCTTCGTCATAGCTTTCTCCATCTATGATCATACTGGTAACAGAGTCAAAATTCATACCTGCGGCTTTCATTTTTTGTAAAAATTCAATCGCCTGCTCTTTATTCCCAGCCTCTAACTCATACTCTATCCCCGCATCGTCCCCTAAAGCTGTATCATAGGCTTTTGCCGCACGTATAATATCGTCAAAGTTACTGGTTGGACCAGAGAAGCTAACACCATAGTCTTCTTTCTCTATTGTGATGTATCTATCGTCATCAAATTTATCATCTATCTCAATACTTCCGTCTTCTATGTTCAGGTCCCAAGCGTCTTTAGGGAATAGGTCAGGTAACATATCCATAAATGCTTTAGGGAATCCATTTTCCATCTCAATTTCAGGTATGTCTTTGTCGTTCTCTTGGCTGTGACGAGCTTTAAGTTCAATAACGTCATCTACTTCAGCAGACAATTCATCCTCCTCCCTTACAAGCGGTACAAACCCTAGAGGAGAGGGAGGCAATAATTTTTCTCGCACAATATCTTTGACATAAGTACTACGTTCATCGGCTCCTACAATGTCGTTAAACTCTGCAAATTGGGTATGACTGAAATCTGCTTGGTGTGTATCATGATTGATGACAACTTTGGCATTATGTGCCCCAGCTTTAGTATTGTCATCATCATTCGGGTAAGCAAAATTATAATGACCTCCCCCTTCACGAATATGACTAACCTCAAGCGTAAAAATAGGTGTCTCTACAGCCTCATGTTTTATGGGTGGCGCCAACTCATCATATGGATGCTCAACCGTTATGTTAAATTCAAATAGTTCTAAAAGCTTTGCAAAATCCTCATCTGCAATTAAACTAACTTCTGTAATGCCAACATCTGAAAATTCATTTCGCAACATTTGTCTAAGTACAGGCCCCCAAACAGCCTCTCGTTCCAAAGGATCTGAAAAAGTATTGTTGAGCTCCCTAATCTCTTCTTCAGTAGGCACTGTAGCCAACCCATAATAACCTTTAAAATTTTCCAGTAATTTATTGTAGCCTTGCGTTTGTTTTACCTGATTATATTGCCCTTCTGGCAAGTTAAACAGTACATGCGTAAAACAATGAAATAAACAGTTGTTTCCATTAGATGTTGCCAGAGATTGCATAATCATGAGTTATTCCTATTCGCTATCATTACTTAAATAATTATTTAGTAGTTGGACAGAATAAAAAGCAAAAAGTTTCATTGTATGTATGTGAGGCTACACGTATTAGGATATATGACCCACATATTGGATAAAATGTGTGGTTTTATAGCATGGCCGGAGACACATTTTTTTTATCGTGTAGTATAATTTTATCCAATATTCACGATACAGTTTATAAGGTAAAAGAATGTCTCGAGCACGCTATATTTCACAGTTATTGTATTCTAAAGAAGGTGCATTAGACAGAGTATCTTTTCTCATTTCGCTCATGGTGCTGAGCTTAATTTCTCTTGCCTTATTGTTGGTACAATTTTTAATTGCAAGCAATACAGACCCATATTCTTTTCAAACAACCCTGCCGGCTATTAGTTTTAATTCTTTAACCGTTATTACCAACCTGCATGCAATTTTGGTTCTATTAAATATCACGCATAAAAGATTGGCGTATATAGAATGTCACCCTCTGTATATCATTGGACTTTTTCTGCCATACATAAAAATATTATTTTTAGGCATATTACTACTAGAGCATAAGCCACGTACCCCATAAACGCATATGTGAAAACTACCACCATTTTAGTAGATTTTATATGTAGGTCATCTTGTTAAGCCAGATGAGCGTTCAGATTTCACACCTTCAACCTGAGCTTCTAATAGCTGTAGTTTTTCCAAAATATTAGCTGGTGAAATATCAAGGTTATCTTTAAATTGCGCTGCAAGCGCTTGTTTATAATCACCAACCATCTCAGCCATACCGGAACGATGGGTGTTATGCTCTGCCCCTATCTGCTCCTCAATATCTGTAAGAACAGCATATAAAAATTCCGCCTTATCTTTATCACTCAGATCCTTCAACTCACTTTTATTTAAAGTTTGTATTGCATCATTAATTTTTGCGAGTTGGTCTTCTCGTTTTTTGCCTTTACCAAATAAAGATTTTCCCGCTTTTTTATGCATATTTGAAGCCCATTTTCCAACATTAGAATTTGCTCTAGACTTACTTTTCCCCTCATATTGATCATTTAATTCCTGTAAACCTTTTGATAAAATGATGTCTAAAGCAGGTTTTTTGTGTTCATAGATCGTTTCTTTAGCTTGAGCACTTAAATTTGGCTGCTCTTCAAGCTTAGCGCAAAGTTTACTTAACAATTGTGACATATCGGGTCTTTCAGATGGACTTTCATTTAAAAGCTTTTCATAAAATTCATTCCCTAAATCTAACTGGAAGTCTTCTTTAAACATCATGCCAAGCGCATAAACATCTGATGCAAATGAATATTTTGCTGGATCGCCCGCATATGTACAATTCCAATTATCATCAAACCTTGCTATTTCAGGTGCAATATATATTGGGGATCCTTTAGCTTTGTCATTCACTTCTGAACGCCCTTCTTCCAAAATCATAGAGAAACCAAAATCTATAGCACCAACGGTAATCATGTCACCTTTGACATTTGCCATGAAATTTTGCGGCTTAATGTCCGCATGAATAATTCTATGTTGATGTAAATGGTCAATAGCTTCAGCAGACTTAATGGCAGCCATTAAACGTTGTTGAGGCGAAAGCGTATTTTTACGCTGATTCATATCTTTATCAAAGTAAAGCTCATCATGCAGTTCATGTCCTTCCTGCAACTTCATCACCGTATACAGTTTGTTACTAGCGTATCGACCTTTAAAATTTTTCCCATACGCTCTGTCCGCTTCGCCTTGTAACTCTCCCAAAATAGTTAATATTTTAGTTTCGGGATCATTTTGCCCGCGGACACTACGACCTTCAACTTTCACTGCAAAGTTTTCACCGGCTCGATTTTGAACAATTTTAACTTTTCCGAAGTTACCCTCACCAACCGCCTCTCCAGTCTTTTTCGCATAAATCGTACCATTAACATTGATAAACGAATGCTCTATACCATTCCTAGGGTCTTTTCTACCAAATTTTGTTTGATTAGGGTACCTTGTAAAGAATTGTTCAGCCTTTTGCCAGTCGCGCTCACTCACATCCAGTAGCCCTTTTTTCGCAGGCGGACTGAAAGCAGAATTAGCTTGTTCTGGTAAACTCGGTAATGGCGGTAACGGCCGTTGTTGGGCTTGGGCTTGAGCTAGTGCTTGAAGATTTATTGCATGCTGTTGTTTTGCCAAAGCAATGACTTTGTCTTTGATGCCATTTGATCGTGAGATCCCATAAGCAGAAAAAGGAAATGCATTCTCATTTTCACTGATGTTTTTCACAGAATCCTTATCGTTAAGGACCTTCTGGATACCATTCACTATGGCGAATTTGTCAAGAACAACACCATTTGAAGATTTTATATCTCCGTTATAGGTCGATATAATGGTATAAAGCTCACTAGGTTTAGCCGCATCTTTAATTTTATTTTCAAAATTTTTCACTCGGCATAATTCAATTAGCTTCTTCTGAATGCCATAACTTGGGGGGATCATACTAGTCAACCAGAGTTCTGGCTCCTCTGCTGCGCTAGACACCAGACTCACATCATGCTCTAATTTAGAAATAGTTTGGCCTAAAAGTGGTTTATTATCTATTGGCCTGCCATCTAAATCGATAATTTCACCTTTAAAGCCTTCAATAACAAGTGCCAAATCTCGAAAGCTGGTTGCCTGTCGAACAGCATTTTCAAATACTTGCTGTTGTTCTTTTAGCAGAGATTCGCGCTCAATAAGTTCTTGCATGAATGACCGGTCTACAAAAACTCTATATTGACGTGTAAATGGTGATTGAATAACTTGCACATTTCCATTACCACCCAAGCTATTCTTCACATGCTCAGCATAAGCTAGTGCAGCATCATGATCAGCAATAGAGGGTGTGACTACACGTGCACCATATCTTTCCGCATTGATGAGCCAGCTTTCTTTACCGACAGGGCCAATATTCTTATTTATATACTCTACAATATCTACATCTGAAACAGGCATATACAATACTTAGTCTTTATAACAACCATAATGGTAGGACTAAGCAAAGCTGATTTAGTTCAAAGTTTTTAGTTTTAAGTAAAGGTGAAAAAATCAAAAAAATTTTTGCTAATCTGGCAAAATTATCAGCTCAAGAAAGGGAAATGCGAATGAATAGGATAACACTCGCATTTCATCAAAAATTATGATTTAACGAAGGGTTAGCGATTTTGCGGCGGTGATGGATTTTCCAGTGCTCTGATCATAACCAACCGCCCTATTTTTGCGGAGGTTATAGTGATTAACCACCGAAGGTTTAGGTTTTAATAATGGTGATATCGTTTGATAATCGTCATGCTCAATCAAACCATGCTGTGCTAGTATTTCAAAAGTTTTTTCTGCATCACCGCCTGTAAATTCATAGCCAAAACTTTGTTTTTTCTTTCCATGGATATCAATCACTTTCCCCATAATTCTATGCTCTTCCAAACCAGGGATGATATCTTGCAACAGACTGGTTAATGAAGCCTTATGAGAGTATAAGTTTAAGCACCCTACGATTTCATCATATTCTAACTTAACATGAATTGATCTGTCTTTTTTGGCCTGCGCTTTTATGATAGCGCCTGCATCTGAATCAGACAACACTCGGCTAAAATATTTCTTTTGCAAAGCAACAATTTTGTCATCTACATTTTGAATTTTATGATCTAAACGGCTATATCTGATTCCAATAAAATTAATTGGCTTGAAGCTTGAGTCATTTTCTAATTTTTTGGCATTGAGCTTTTCAATGGCACGCTGAACTTTTTGTAGGTTAGATAATTTGTCATCATACATAACAACTGTTTCAGGTAGGGATTTCTCATCTAGGCACGCTAGTAAGCAATCCCCCTTATCTTTACCACCAGCTAAAATAACGCCATTATACAAAACACTTTCATCACCAAATGGGAAGCGTTGTTGCCGATTTTGAAAATGCCCTTGGTTAAAGTTAATGTCAAAACGTGCCAACTGTTCCATTGTCTCATTTTGCAAATATTCCCCCCTACTGGTTAAAGCCAGTACGTTGAATCCTTGCTTATGTAAATCTATAATATGCTGAGGTGTTTCTGGCTCTACAGCATAAACATCATCTGGATGAATTTTAGGCACCACTTCAAGATAGAAAGGTAAAACTTGCTTCAATGCATCTGTCCCAGAAGCGCCTGCCTCCATAAACTCTCTAAAGTCAAAATCAAACCAGTGGTCGGTTCCCAGGGTATGTCTATAACTCAAGACAGTATTATCAAGATCCATTAATCCTAAAACACTCTTAGAATCGCTAAAAAATTGCAGTCCATCGGCAAACTGATCTGTTTCCAGTATAAGGCTGTTTTCAGATGATGCGATTTTCTTAAGATGTGTATTTCTGGCATTAAAACTTAACATGAACTTATCCTTCAAACTACAAATACATTGATGACAATGGGGTGAATTAATCATTTTACCAACGATGGAAAGCAGGATGCCCCTCTTTTACAGCAACAAATTTACCGACACACGTTGCACAAACTTTTCCCCCAGAAGATAAACTGGCATTGACGATAACTTGATCGCCTTTAATTTCTGCAATCTTCGCTGTTAACGAAACTTGACTCTGACTGGATGTTGGCCTTTTTAAACTCACATTAAAATAGGCCGTTACGGTACAAGGTGGCTTATCCAGATTCTGCGAAAGCATTAAATGATATGCGGCACTCCAATTTGAATGACAATCTAATAAAGCACCAATAATCCCACCATTTAGCATCCCTGGAAATGCTTCGTGATGTACTTCTGGTAGCCACTGTGCAACCACAATATCGTTGTCGACAAAACTTTGAATTTGTAATCCTTTATCATTAGCAGGACCACAGCCAAAACAAGCATTATGAGGAGCATATTGCCCCTGAAGACTTTTGGTTCTATCAAACATTTATAAGCCTAATATTTAGTTGGATAATGTTGAATATACTCTCATATTCAAGTCAATTTAGGCAACCTGTCAAACGGGACGTGATAATAACAATGCTATAGGGATATCGCAAGTGGATTTGATGCGGCTGAATGCCTGTGGCGAATAACTCACAGGCAGCATGGCTGTTCTCTAGTGGCGGTTAAAAATATCTAAAGAGATATCACTCTCTATGCCTTTATAGTACAGTTTTTTTAAGGCTTTATTTTGAATTTGCCTGACTCTTTCCCTAGTGAGCTCTAATGCCAAACCAATTTTTTCTAATGATTGTGCTTCATACCCATGAAAGCCAAAACGTTTCTCAATAACAGATAATTCCTGTGGTTCCAATTTACAAAGCCACTGCTCAATTAAGGTATGGGTGTCTTTAATTTGCACATCCTCGATAGGATTTAGTGCGTGCTCATCTTCTAATGTTTCATATAATGGATAGGCTTCATTACCTGCGGCATTATCTAGGGAGATATTCTGCTGCTCACAAAAAATAAATTTTTGGATAAGCTCTTCTTTCACATCCAACATATTCGCTAATTCCGCAATCGTTGGGTTCTGATTCTCGTGAAAATGCATTTTATTCTTCAAGCGTAAATATTTAGAAAACTTCTTAATAAAGTGGACAGGTAACCGAATCGTTCGTGCTTGATTCATTAAGGCTCGTTCAATATTTTGCCTAATCCACCATGAAGCATAAGTAGCAAACCGAGTCCCCATTGCTGAATCAAACTTTTCGCAAGCATGCATCAGTCCTAAATTGCCTTCCTCAATTAAATCACCATACCCCAGCCCTCGTCCTTTGTATTTTGCTGCAATACTCACAACCAACCTTAAATTTGCTGTGATTAACTCTTTTTTAGCTCGCTTTTTTGCTTCTGGATCGCCATGCTGGATTAATTCAGAAAGCTCGACTTCCTGATTTTGTGTTAATAAAGGAAAATTTTTTATTTTTTGCATGTATAAATTTATACTGTCATTATTAGATTGCTGTGTACGTAACACCATAGCATTCACCTTAATTTCTAAACGTTTCACCCTCTTTGAGTGCATTTATGAGACTAAAGTTCAGCTGTTTTTTATTATTGTTTATGGGTATAGCTAAAGATACTTGGCAGGATCCACAGGATGTCCATTTTTACGAATTTGGAAGTGTAGTTTAACTTCGTTAGAATCTGTATTGCCCATCCTGGCTATTTGATCGCCTTGAGAGACAATATCCCCTTCAGAAACTAATAATTTATTATTGTGTGCATATGCAGATAAATACATTTCATTATGCTTGATAATAATCAATTTCCCATATCCACGCAGCCCCGTCCCACTATAAACAACTTTACCTGCTTGCGCTGCTAATACTTTGTCATTCATTCGACCAGAAAAATCAATACCTTTATTAAAATCATTGGCTTTAACAGAATACGAATTTATAATCTGGCCTGCGACTGGCTTAAGCCATTTTGATTTCGGGGCGAGTGGTGCCGTGTCTGATTTTACGTAGACCGGTTTTTGAGACTTTTTAGTAATTGTTGTTGGGGAACGCTGAGTACGAGAAGTAACCGCTGCAATGGTGGGCGGCTGATTGCGTTTCTGTACTTTTGGGGGACGCTTACCTCGCACGGATATGGCTTTTGCCTTTGGAGATTTACCCCGTAAATATAATTTTTGGCCAGGGTAGATTTGATCAGGCGTACTTAACGCATTATTTGCAGCGATCGTTCTAAAGTCTAAATCATATTGCCAAGCAATCGTATATAAACTTTCGCCTTCTCTCACTTTATAGACATCAGGAATATCGGAGAGCTTAACCGCATATTGCACAACAGGCGCTGCATCTTGGCGATGATTGAAACAGCCACTTACACCCATCGAACAAACCGTGATAATTACGATATTTCTAAGCTTGATAAACATAATATCCCAAATAAGCGATTGCACAAAATATAAGTAAGCCCCAACCTATATGATTGATGTATTTAAATAATCTAGCTTCTAATTTTTTGCCCACCGTTTTGACTAAAGCCGCAACCAAGAAAAAACGTAATGCACGCCCAATGAGTGAGGCGAGCAAAAAACCCAAAACCGGCATACGTAATGCACCTGCAGCAATCGTAAATATTTTATAAGGAATAGGCGTTATGGCTGCGGCAAATACAGCTATCCATCCATATTGAGTAAACCAATCAACGACTTGGGCATATTGCGCTTCATAACCAAAGTACTCAATAATGGCTGAACCAAAGGCATCAAAAGCAAAATAACCCAGCAAATATCCAAATAACCCCCCTAATACAGAGGCCAGTGTGGATATAAAGGCGTAGTACCAAGCTTGCAATGGCTTGCCTAACACCATAGGTACCAACATGACATCTGGTGGAATCGGAAATACAGATGATTCCACGAAGCTTACACCCGCTAAATAATATGGAGCCCGCTTATGGCTGGCCCATTGAACAACTTTGGTATAAAGATGACTAAACAATATTTTATATCTAATTGATTTAACTTAATCTAAGTATATACTGCATTAAGCTACTGTTCATTGATTTTAGGACAAAATTTTACTGGAAAAGCGGAAAGTTCAGATTATTGCATGCCTATTGCTCAGGTATAAATCTAACTAATTAGTGTTTGCTTAGGATTTTTTTTGTCTGCTAATAGCCCCATTTATAAAAATAAGTATGCTATTTTATCTATGCTTTAGTACCCTCTTCTTTGCACTGACACGAACCCCTGAAAATGACATCTGCTGAGTATAGACCTACTTTATTAATCAGTTTTTCAAAAATTTTCAGGGCAGGCATTCGGCCCAAGAAAGAGCATATTTCGAAAAGACCATCCGCCGAGCTTTACCTGATGTTCATAAAATATTTAATCGCATATTCCAACCTACAACAGTTACACCCATTTTTACCCCACAATTCCAATCGCAGAGCGCAGCGGGAACTGCCATTAGCGCAGAACCTAATGTTACTAACGTCCACTTACCCCAATTGACTGCCTCCAGAAAAAGGTAAACAGAATGAAGCCCATATGTACCCCCATCACTGCCGCCTGTAAGAATTTGGCTTACAGGCTCTATCTCACTAGGTATAATTTGCTGAAATTACCCCGGGTTTAGAGGAAGATGATAATTATATGAAACGTGGCATCGAAGAAGTAGACAAAACCAATACTGATAGTTTATATTCAAAAGCTTTCGAGTTCCTTCGCTCTACGACAAGCCTGTCATCCAGCCCTGCCAAATCTGCTCTGAATAATACAGATTTAATTACAGAGTTGAGGAGTCTACCACCTGAGCAAAGTTTCTTGCTTTATGGCCTAGAAACACAAAGAAAGTTATATCGTAAAGCTATTTTTGAAATATTGCGTGAACCATTAGTCGAAGATAGAAATAATACCATCTTAACAATAGATGACATTCATAAAGAATACCTTCGTCAAACACTTGAATCACAAACAACCAAAAAGCCTTACCTAGAATTTGGTAGATTTAATAATTTTGCTAAAAATTATTTTTTGAATTTCACCAAACAAATGCCAAACTTTAACTTACTAAAAGATGCTTATATTCGTGTAGGCTGCCAGCTTGCTATTAATTCAGCAAGAGAAACGGGTATAAATATATATTTTATCGTAGATGAAATTGATACTAAAACGGCTATTAACCCTTCAATCTCAGGATTCACTTCTGCAGAACTACGCCATATCCATCGCTTATATAAAGAAGATCCAGAGCTAGTAGAGCATGTTAAGTTGTACATCGATGGAAAAGAAATAAGCAAAGCAGAATACTTCTCAGTATTATGGGCAGAGTGTCATGACGATCATGTTGATAAATCGACTACGGTCACACCACTTAAAATGGCGCAGTATTCCTTATCTCACAAAAAAGGCAGCCCTGCAAAATCAGGAAGAAAATATAATGGTGATGATGATGGTGGTAATAAAGCCAGAAAAAAACTAACTTTTTAAATAAAACACTGTCTGGGCTAGAACACGAGTAATGATACCCATTATACTTCAAGATGCATTATTTATTTCAAGTATAAACTATGAGATATAAAAGATGTCGACTGAAAAAAGTGAGGAATAGTCGTTCTATTTTGAGTTTTTTGCAAGGAGACATCTTTTAAAGGTTACGTTTAGACGACGAAAGAAAGATGCATCTTGAAGCATAATGGGTACATATTCACTCAGCCAGACATATCAGACATTGCGCCAAAGCTGAGTGAGAATAGAGCCCTATACTTACAGGCTTAAACGTTTAGACCAAGCATCAATACTTTTAAGCTTACTCACATCTGTTAAATCCGCTTTAATTGGTGTTATAGACACCTTTCCTGACTTGATAGCATGGAAATCTGTCCCTGGCCCACCATCCTCTTCGTCACCAGCTGGACCAACCCAAAATATCTCTTTACCTCTTGGATCAATGCCAGGAATAATCTGCTCAGCAAGATGTCTATAGCCCAACCTGCCAACTTCAAATCCGTTTAGCTCAGACAAAGGTACATCAGGCACATTGACATTCAAAATAGTATCGTTTGATAAATTGCCATCTAAAGATTGTTTCACGATTTGTTTTGCGACGTGCGCTGCCGTTTCATAATGGTTACCTGTTTTGACACCCGTTACAAGTGAAATAGCAATTGCTGGAAAACCTAAAAATCGACCCTCCATCGCAGCAGCAACTGTTCCAGAGTATAAAACATCATCACCCAAATTAGCCCCGGCATTAATCCCAGAAACAATCATATCAGGATGATAATCAAGCCAACCTGTAATCGCAATATGCACACTATCTGTAGGGGTACCATTAACCGCATAAAAACCATTGGCTTGTTTAAATACGCGCAATGGATGATCTAAAGTCAACGAGTTACTTGCCGCACTGCGATCTCTATCGGGAGCAACTACCGCAACTTCAGCAAATTCAGACAGAGCCTCAGCCAAGGCTTTGATACCTGGCGCATGAACCCCATCATCATTGCTTATGAGTATTCTGGTTTTCTTTATGGTTTTATCCTTGATATTGTTCAACGCTTTTTGCCTCTAACGTTAGATGTTATTTTGTTTGATCGTCACAACAGCAAAAACAGCAATGGCCTCTTCACGACCTAAGCTGTCACAATGCTCATTTGTTTTTGCTTTGATATTAATATTATTCACAGAAGTATTTAATAGCCCACTGAGTATTTCAACCATAAGACTGATATAGCATGCCAATTTTGGCTTTTGTGCGATGATGGTCAAATCTACGTTATTAACAATGTAATCGTGATTTCTTAACTTGTCCATCACAAGTCTTAATAATGCTTTTGAATCTGCATTTTGGTATTTCAAATCTGTGTCTGGAAAATGTTGCCCAATATCCCCCATTGCAGCAGCCCCCAATAAAGCATCAATGAGAGCATGTATTGCGACATCGCCATCGGAATGCGCAATAAATTTTTTAGCAAAAGGGATCTGCAAACCAGCTAAAGTTAAGCCCTCACCAGATGGATCGGCTTCTAAACAATGAATATCATAGCCATGGCCTATACGCATGTTTCTTCCTTCTTTTGCTTTATTATGGCCTCAATAATGGACAGATCACATACGCGGGTTAACTTGATTAACGGATCTTGTGCTTCTATGATTTTCGGACGATAACCAGCTAATTCTACTGCTTGTGATTCATCAGTTACCGTTATTTTTTGTATTTTGCATTTATGCATGCTGTCACTCAATAGCGCATACCGAAACATTTGTGGCGTGAGCGCTTCCCATAAATCTTCTCTGTCTATTGTATGAGCAATAGAATGTCGATCTTCTGAAAATTTTATAGTTGAAGAAACACGTTTTGCCAAAATCCCTCCCACTGCATGTGATTTCAAAGAGTTAACAAGATTCATTAGATCTTTATGACTTAAGGTTGGCCTTGCGGCATCATGCACCAAGACCCAATCATCAGGCTTCGCAGTGGTTTGTAAACTTTGTAATAAATTAATAACGGTAGTTTGCCGTGAGTCGCCCCCCACTATTCTTTTTATGCTATTAGGTAATTCACATTGAGCATAATAGGGATCTGAATCGCTCACCCCAATGTGGATCCCCGAAATAAAATCAGAGAAAGCAAAACATTCAACAACATGCTCTAAAATAGTTTTTTCAGCAACTTTCAAATACTGCTTCGGTTTGCCTGCCCCAAAACGTGCCCCCACTCCAGCAGCTGGAATTAATACAAATATTTTAGTTGGCATTTTGATAAAAAGTCTCGTCTTTTCGTACCATACCTAAATCTGTCCGAGCCCGCTCTTCCAAAGCACTCAATCGGTGCTTTAAATCTTTGACCTCAGCATCCAGCTTTAAATTGCGTTCTTGCAAAATAGCCACTTCAGCTTTTTTACTGTTGACTTCTTTTTTAAGTACAAGCATTTCCCGCACCGAACCATCGCCAAAGAACAAGCGAACTTGCAATGAAACAAGCAAGAATAGTAAAACAACTAAAACATATTTCATGACTTAATCCAGCGCTGAAAGTGACTGCGTCCAGAGTAAGTCGTATTGGACTTTTCTGCGATACGGGTCAGCTGATTATATTTTGCAATTCTATCAACCCGAGCAGGCGCGCCCGTTTTGATTTGCCCTGCCCCACAGCCCACGGCCAAATCAGCAATAAAGGCATCTTCGGTTTCACCGGAACGATGAGATATGATAGTTTGATAACCAGCCTGTTTGGCTATTTTAATCGTCTCTAATGTTTCGGTTAATGTGCCAATTTGATTTAATTTAATCAAAATAGCATTTGCAACTGAATCCTCAATGCCTTGTTTTAATAATTTTGGATTGGTGACAAAGACATCATCACCCACCAATTGAATTGTGCCGCCCAGTCTTTGAGTAATTTCTTGCCAACCCAGCATGTCATTTTCTTCCATCGCATCTTCAATAGACAAAATGGGATAAGCGTTAACCCAGCCTTCATAAACATCCACTAACTGTGATGCTGTGTATTGTTTGTTCTCGGAGTGAAAATGATAATGATTATTACGGTACAGTTCGTTAGCGGCAACATCTAAGGCTAAGTAGATATCTTCTCCGGGCTTCAAGCCTGCGACTTCTATTGCTGCCATAATTTTATCTAACGCTTCTTGGTTTGAACTTAAATTAGGCGCAAACCCACCTTCATCACCTACTGTTGTGCTGAGGCCGCTGTCTTTCAACACTTGCTTTAAAGCATGGTAAACTTCCACGCCCATTTGTAATGCTTGACTCCAATCAGAAGCACCGACAGGCATAATCATAAATTCTTGGATGTCGACGCTATTATCAGCATGTGCGCCACCATTTAGAATATTTAATAATGGCACAGGCAAAGATATTGAAGACGGTGTTGATTGCGCAATGGATTCATACAGAGGTAAAGATTGTCGTATAGACATGGCTCTTGCATAAGCCAAAGATACTGCAAGCATGGCATTTGCACCTAACTTGCTTTTGTTTTCCGTCCCATCTAATTCGATCAGAGCACTATCGAGCGCTTGTTGTGAATCAAAGTCTTGGCCACAACATAATTTAGCAATATCTTGATTAATATGTGCAACGGCTTTTTGCACACCTTTACCCATATAACGCTCACCCGCGTCTCGCAATTCTAATGCCTCTTTGCTGCCAGTTGATGCACCAGACGGCACGGAAGCAAAGCCTATTTCACCTGATTCAAAAGTGACCTCCGCCTCTACCGTTGGAAAGCCTCTAGAATCTAAAATTTCCCGTGCACAAATCGCCTGAATCACTGGCATGCTTATCTCCTTGATAATTTATTCTTATATCTCTATGTAACTGGCTGTTGCTTAACACACTCATCAATCGCTTTTAATGTTTTCAGCAGTGCTTCAATTTTATCCAACGGCCAAGAATTAGGACCATCGCTCATGGCTTGATCTGGATTTGGATGCGTTTCCATAAATAACGCACTTATCCCAACTGCCATTGCTGCTTTCGCTAACACAGGAACAAATTCTCTTTGCCCTCCTGAAACAGTTCCTTGCCCACCTGGGAGCTGTACCGAATGGGTTGCATCAAAGACAACGCCGTCTGAAAAGCTTTTCATGATTTCTAATGAACGCATGTCAGAGACTAAGTTATTATATCCAAAACTCGCCCCACGCTCGCAAACCATAATTTGCTCGTTGCCAACTGCCTTAGCTTTTGCGACAACGTGCTTCATATCCCAAGGCGATAAAAATTGTCCTTTTTTGATATTCACGGGCTTCATTTGTTTTGCTACATTTTGAATAAAATTGGTTTGTCTACACAAAAACGCTGGCGTTTGCAATATATCGACGACTGAGGCCACTTCCGCCAATGGGGTATCTTCATGTACATCTGTAATAACGGGCACACCGACTTGTGTCTTTACTTTCTCTAAAATTTGCAAGCCCTTCTCAACACCTAAACCTCTAAAGCTTTCATGAGAGGAGCGATTCGCTTTATCAAAAGAAGATTTAAATACAAATGGAATATTTAATCTTTGGGTGAGCTCTTTTAATATCCCAGCTGTTTCTATTGCTAATGCTTCAGATTCAATAATGCAAGGCCCGGCCAACAACATAAACGGCTTATCAACACCAATATCATAACCACAAATTTTCATATAAATTCCTCTTTTCACTTAGCCTTGATTATACTCAATAGCCGCGTTAATAAAACTGGTAAACAACGGATGTCCTGTTCTGGGTGTAGAGGTGAACTCCGGATGAAATTGACAAGCCACAAACCAAGGATGATCGCCTAGTTCGATCATTTCAACTAATTCACCATCTTTAGACCGACCCGATACTATCAAGCCTTTATCTTCTAATTGACCAATCAAATGATTATTGACTTCATAACGATGACGATGACGTTCTATAATGCCATCTTTTTGATAAGCCTGATAAGCTTTCGTATTGCCGATGAGTTGGCAGTATTGACCACCGAGGCGCATTGTGCCACCTAAGTCTGATTCTTTTGAACGCAGTTCTGTACTCCCATCCATATCGGTCCATTCTGTGATTAATCCCACAACTGGGTAAGGCGTGTCGGAGTCAAACTCAGTACTATTGGCGTTAGGCAAATCAGCAACATGACGCGCAAAATCAATAATAGCCACTTGCATACCTAAACAAATTCCCAAATAGGGAACTTTATTTTCTCTTGCATATTTTGCCGCTGCAATTTTACCTTCCACACCACGAGTACCAAAGCCACCGGGTATCAATATGGCATCTAAGCTTTCTAGTGCCTTTAAACCTTCGTTTTCTAAGTCTTCAGAGTCAATATAATTAATGTTCACTTTAGTATAACTTTGTATACCTGCGTGCAACAAAGATTCATTTAAAGATTTATAAGCGTCTTTTAATTCTACATATTTCCCGATTAAACCTACGGTGATAGTTTGTTTGGGGTGTGTTTGCCTTTCAACCACATCATGCCAATCCGATAGATCGGCTGGCTTAGCTTCTAGGCCTAATTTTTCTAATACAATGTCATCTAGATGCTGTGCATGCAAAGCTTCAGGGACTTGGTAAATCGTCGGCACATCAATAGATGAAATAACAGCTCGCTCTTCAACATTGGTAAACAAAGCAATTTTTTTCTTTTCAATTTCTGGTAAAAATTGCTCTGAACGACAAATAATAATATCTGGCTGTATACCAATGGAACGTAATTCTTTCACAGAGTGCTGAGTAGGCTTGGTTTTGATTTCACCTGATGCGGCTAATGTGGGCACCAAAGTAAGATGCAGGAATAAAGTCTGCCCCGCGCCTAACTCCATGCGAACTTGTCGAATCGCTTCTAAAAAAGGTAAAGACTCAATATCGCCTACAGTTCCACCAATCTCAACCATCACAACATCCGAACCATTTGCAGCATTGTATATGCGGGATTTAATTTCATCTGTAATATGAGGAATCACCTGCACTGTCGCCCCCAGGTAATCACCACGCCGCTCTTTTTGAATAACATCAGCATAAACACTACCCGTGGTCACATTGTTCTTTTTGGACATTGTGGTTTTCACGTAGCGCTCATAATGGCCTAAATCTAAGTCTGTTTCAGCACCATCGTTGGTGACATAAACCTCACCATGTTGAAAAGGGCTCATGGTACCTGGATCTACGTTGATATACGGATCGAGCTTTTGAAGTGTGACAGACAAGCCACGAGATTCTAGGATGGATGCTAAAGATGCAGAAGCAATTCCTTTCCCTAAAGAAGAAACTACACCACCAGTTACGAAGATAAAACGTGCCATTGATAACCTATTTTGTATGTTAATTTGCAGAAATATAGAGATCAGATGGGAGGACATTATAGCAAAAACTGTATGCAAAAAGAATGCGAGTTAGATAAAACAGCGAAATTAAGTTAATTAGCTGATTTTTCTTTTCTTAAAACCCAACCTAAAACCATTGGATCTATGTTTTTGAGTTGCTTACCAACAATATGCTCCCCAACTGCAACCAAACAGCCCTCTAAGAAAAATAAAGGTGTAATATCACGCTCCCAAGGGGGTACATTGAGTTCCTGTAATATATGCTTTAACTTGCGGGATAAGTTCTCCCCCCAGATGCGGTAACGCGCTCCTGGGCACCTAAATCTAACCTCAAGTTTTGGAACCGCGATAGTCATGCCCTGCCCTAAGACTTCCGTTGCTGTCCAAAGAGTACCTTCACTCAATGCTAAACTTTCGTTCAATGACCAAAACTTTGTGTTAGGTTTCATTTCGTTTTTTTTAGTCGTGTATGGATGAATGGATAACAAGCCTTGATAACGCTTAATCGTATGTTGTCCCCAGTGTACCTCAGGACAAGCATCGTGTTTAGCCCATAGCATTTGATTGCAAATTTCTTCCAGCTTTTTCTCTGAAGGCAAGCTACAGTCATTTTGTTTGAACCAAAGCCTTAATAATGATTTTATTTTGATTGATGATAGCTTGGATTCTCCCATCAAAACAGATAATTGAATTTTATTGTCTGTCGTCAGCATATTTTGTAATTCAGGCAGCAAGTATTCTGTTAATAAATCATTTGTCTCCGCACACAACTTTGCACTCCGTGCAATATTATTTATAACACCTGAGTTTAAATTTTTAAGTTGAGGCAAAACATTGTGCCGCACCGCATTGCGCAAAAAACGTGTGTCTTGATTAGACTCATCTTCTATCCAATTGAGTTTATGTCGTTGCGCATATTCAGAAATCGCCTGTCTGTCTATATCAAGCATGGGTCGTAACATTTGACCTTTAGGCCAGACTGTTTTCTCAGGAATGCCACCTAAGCCCAACAAACCCGAGCCTCGTGACAAATGCATTAATACCGTTTCTGCTTGATCGTTCTGCGTATGGGCCGTTAACAGCACATCATTATCACCTAAATTCTTTTGGAATTCAGCGTACCGTGCATTTCGAGCTAATTCTTCTAATGAATTTTTAGATGCTGTATCGATTGAAACCGAGAAAGATTTAAAAGCAATATTTAAATCTTCACACGTTATACGACAGTGTTCGGTCCAAGCAAGTGCATTAGGACTCAGCCCATGGTTCACATGCCAAGCTTCTATTAATATTGCATTATTATTCTGCTTTAGTTGGGAAACAGCGTGCAACAAGACATGAGAGTCTTTTCCGCCACTATAAGCAACGATAAAGCGGGTCTGAGGATGAAACCACTGATTCAAAATAGCCCACACAGTTTCCTGTATAGGCATATGAATCGTTTTAGACATTACCCAGCGCCATAATTTTTTCGTATCTTTTTTCAACTAAAGATTCAATCGGAAGCTGACAAAGCATTTGCAGGTTTTCTTTGATATGCTGCTTTAAATTTTGAGCGGTTTGCTTATGATCACGATGTGCACCACCTAGTGGCTCAGGTACGATACCGTCCACTATACCCAGATCTAATAGCTTGTCTGCTGTAATCCCCATCATTTCAGCCGCATCGGCTTTTCTGTCCGCACTGCGAAACAAAATGGTCGCACAACCTTCCGGAGAAATCGTGGCATAGTAACTATATTGCATCATCAATACCCGATCACCTACCCCAATACCCAAAGCGCCACCAGAGCAACCCTCGCCGATAACGACACTAACAACTGGTACTTTTAGTTTTGACATTAAAAACAAATTGCGAGAAATGGCTTCACTTTGCCCTCTGGACTCTGCACCAATTCCTGGGTAAGCCCCTGGCGTATCGATTAATGTCACTATTGGCAGTTTGAACTTCTCTGCCATTTCCATTAATCGTTTGGCTCTTCTATAACCTTCTGGATGCATAGAGCCAAAATTTCGTTCTATCTTTTCTTTGGTATCTCGACCTTTTTGTTGGCAGATAACCATAACAGGTTGATCATCAATTCTAGCCAACCCTGCGACTAAGGCTTTATCATCAGAATAAGCCCTATCACCATGAAGCTCATCAAAATCTGTAAAAATTTCATTAATATAGTCTAAAGAATGAGGTCTTTTAGGATGCCTTGCAAGTTGTACAACTTGCCAAGCCGATAGGTTTTTAAATATAGATTTCGTCAAATCTTTGCTTTTGTGTTCTAAACGAGAAATTTCCTCTGTGATATTGATTTCACCATCTGTACCAACATGGCGTAACTCTTCAATTTTTTCTTCTAATTCAGCAATTGGTTGTTCGAAGTCTAAATAATTCTTATTCATAGCATAAACCTGAGATTCCTACAAAATTTGGCCAATGATACCATTCTGGAAGCAGCCCAACAAATAATTAGCGCATTTCAGGCTTCTGCAGCGCGTCAACCCCATAAAAAGGCGCAAAAACACGCCTAAACTTGTGGGTTGACTTAGTTAATTTCGGCTTTTTTGATTTATTTACTTTTTTTAGCAATTAAACCCTTGTAATTACTCTATAAAAATTGTGATACTGATACACGGAACAGGGTAGTTGTTGTTTAGTGTTCTAATTTTATTCAACACGCTCTTGTCTAAACGTTTAAACAATTGTTAGGAGTTAGCTTAATGAAACGGACGTCCAAAATCGGTCTTACTCTTGCTGCAACAGCTGCAGCTCTTTTCGCATCAGGTTGTACAACTTTATGTGGTGAAGCTCATGAAGCATTAGTGAAATGTGCAGGCGTTAACGCTTGTAAAGGATCTAGTGAATGCGCAACACCTGACAACTCTTGCAAAGGACGCAACGGTTGTAAAGGTACAGGTTGGGTTTATATGACTAAGAGTGAATGTATGGCTAACGGCGGTTCTGTCGTCGACTAGACCCTGCATGTCGATACAAAGGCAGTTTCGGCTGCCTTTGTTGATTCTAGCTCTTTATAATTCCCCGCTCCTGTTCCCATCAGCGTTATTTAAAGATGTATGGAAGTAACCGCAATGAATTCAAGCACATCAACTCAAAACAATCATCAATCCAACATCAAAAGAAAATATGATTACTTAGGCTTTGGCCTAGGCTTAAGAACTGATCATTATCATAGTATTTTAGAAACCAACCCTGATGTTGACTGGTTTGAAGCTTTAACTGAAAATTATTTAGTGCCAGGCGGTAAACCTCTTTATTATCTAGATCAAATCAGCGAGCGTTATGCCATGGTTATGCATGGTGTTTCAATGTCTTTGGGCTCTTCCGATCCCCTAAATTGGGACTATTTACAACAAGTAAAAGATCTCGCTAAAAGAATTAATGCTAAATGGATTTCTGATCATTGCTGCTGGACAGGCGTACAACATAAAAATATGCATGATCTACTGCCATTACCCTATACTCAAGAAGCCGCTGATCATTTAGTTTCCAGAATAAAAGCTGTGCAAGATTTCTTAGGCGTGCACTTGCTTCTGGAAAATGCTTCGACCTATTTAACCTATAACGAATCTCAAATGACCGAGTGGGATTTTTTAAATGATGTCATCGAACGCTCAGACTGTTTGTTGCTACTTGATGTTAATAATATTTATGTGAGTTCTTTTAATCATGGGTTTGATCCAGAAGTCTATGTCAAAGCAATGCCACCAGAACGAGTTCAACAAATTCATCTAGCAGGACATACCAATAAAGGGGATCATATTATTGATACCCATGACCACCCTGTTATTGATCCCGTATGGGAGCTATATGCGAAAACCCTCAACCACTGTGGCCAAGTATCGACGATGATCGAAAGAGATGATCATATTCCGCCTCTTAATACTCTTTTAGATGAATTAGACCAAGCCAAACATATCGCTAGTGATGTCTTTGAGGTGAAATAATGACGAAACTATTTACCATGTTAGATTCTTTTCAAGATTATTTAATCTCAGGAAATGAAGATAAGATTTTACCCAGTATTGTTGAAGATCATATTTCCGCGCCCAACCATTTAAAAATATATTACAATGCATATCGCTTACGGTTGCTTGATATACTCCAAATGGACTTCCCTAAAACATTAACCTTGATGGGTGATGAGCACTTTGAAGTGGCATTTCATCAATATTTAAAACAATACCCCTCTACGCATTTTTCTGTACGTTATTTTGGTCAAAATTTCATGGTGTTTTTACAAAATACCGCACCATATGATAAACATACAGCTATTGCAGAAATGGCCCAATTTGAATGGTCTTTGATGGATACTTTAGATGCTGCTGATGCACCTACAGCCTCTCTTGAAAGTTTGTCCCAACTGGCACCAGAACAATGGGCTAACTTAATGTTGACTTTTCAACCCTCTTTAAAAGTCATCGTATGTGAATGGAACACGCCTGCACTTTGGAAAATGATTGACGCCGAAGATGAGCCAACACCACCAGCCAAAAACTCAAAACCTGTAGCTTGGGTGCTTTGGCGCCATGAGCTTAGAAGCTTGTTTCAATCTTTGACTCCTGATCAGACCTTGTTATTTGACTGCTTCCAAACAGGATTAAATTTTTCCGAGGTTATGGAACACTTAAGCTCTCACATGGCTGAAGACGAGATTCCAACGTTTGCATTGCAAAATATGCAACTGTGGATTCAATCTGGCATGGTGTCTGAGTGTAAAGTATTATAAAACGGCGATAGTTAAAGTTTGTATAATACACAATGTTAGATGTTGGATGCCAGCTTTGCTGGCATAGTAGATTGACAATGTCGTTTAGTAATTATCGTAATTAATACTATCATCATAAAATTCAGGATTACTAAAACTTTCATCGCTTGGAAGTACTGGTTTTGAATCTTCCTCTCTTACTGCTCCATTTCTTTTATCTGGTACATCCTCATAATTATCACTATCTTGCGAATCCTCAAATTTGTATCTATAAGTTACAGGAATGCATTCTATATGTTCAACACCGCCGTTTTGTAATTCAACGTAGGCTTTTTCCGTTTTACCTTTATATATCCACTCTTCCCGAGGAATGCTGCCAGTTTCTATATATTTGCCCAGTTTCGCTTCGACAACATTTAAAGCAGGCCAGTCTGTTTGATACTTCTGGAATAAATTGCAAGCTTTATGATTTGTTACGCCTTCACACTTCTTATCTATTTCAATAGAGGTTAAGCTACCTCTATCATATTGCAATGTTAAAAAATTATCATCAACTCGCCATGTGTATGTTGAAATACTAATATCTTTTTTACTAGTCGGCTCCCCAAAAATAGAAATTAATTGTTCTGGTGTGCCACCAATTGGAAATTTTAAAAATACATTACACTCATCACCCGTCTTGATAATATCCGCTTTCTCTTCTGCAGCATGCATATTTACAGTCAAACTGACAGTTAACATTGCTAACAAACATTGCTTATTATCTAATTTCATGAGCTTACTTTCCTAATCATACGGTGGCAAATTATCCAGCAATCCAGATGCGAGAGCATAAAGGATCGTGATATTATCCATATCGGCATAATCACCACAATAATTTAATACTGATTATTCGATCTGTGCTTTAAAATTTTAAGGAAATATACATGGAAAAAATCTATCGCATTGCAATCTTATTGGCCGATAGGGATCTACCGCTGCTTTATCATAATCAGCAAACATTACCCATTTTGTTTTCTAAATTTTTTTCCAGAAACCAATGTGAACTTACTTTTTTTAATATATTAGAGCATGAATATCCAACCAACCCAAAAGATTTTGATGTGTGTATTATTACGGGTAGTAAACATAGTGTATTAAAACGTGAACCTTGGGCCGAGAATTTATATCAATTTATTTTAAATAAAAAATATAGGAAGTTGATTGGCGTTTGCTATGGTCATCAAATGATTGCTTTGGCCTTGGGCGGGAAAGTAGAACGTATAGGATGGCATGTTGGCGTATCAACAGTAAACTATATCAATAAAAACAGGCAAGACTTTCAAGCTAGATTTAACCATGAAGATCAAGTTGTCACGCTGCCCGATAATGCAACTCTACTGGCAACCAGTCCATATTGCAAAAATACTTTATTTCAGATAGGAAACAATATTTTATCTATGCAATTCCACCCCGAGTTTACCCAACCTTATCATAATAAATTATATTCTGAACGAAATATTTATAAACTAGATATTGCAGCGTTACAATACGCTAAAAAAACAATTGATTTAGTGGATGATAAAAAAAAGTTGCAAGCTTTATTCCATGATTTTTGGCAATGATTTGCTTTTAGCTACATTGAAAATTGACGACTATTCCTGCTCTTCACAATACACTTGGAATGCCTAATATAGAACTTCTGCAATGATTTGGGGAATGATACTTTGCCATTCAGCCTGGACGCCCCCCCATCAATCTAGGACGCTTAGGCTTCTTTGATTTGGTTGATGTTTTTTCACTTTGAGGGACTTCCTTTGTAGCAGTTGGGTTGTTCTGTGCAGACCGAAGTTGCTGATTTAATTTTTCAAATTCTGCCAACTCGGCAGCCGTAAATTGCGCATTACCACCTTCGGGCTGTACGATAATACGACTAGGCAAACCTTTTTGCCCCATGCCCATATTCACAGCAAAGACCTCATAAGTACCTGGTTTATTGATATCTAAAATCCAAGTGACTTTGCCTTCTGCCGGCACCAACATAGAACTTTGACTCATTCCTGGAACGCCTTCTAAATAATGCGTATGGATCGCTTGGCCCATTGTGCCAAATATAACGTTAATCGCATCAGGAAAGGGATTTTTTATAACAAATAAATAAGATTGTCCCGCCAACAACTCTAAATTTTTAGGCTCAAAATAAGGCACTTGCCCCGAACCTGATATATTATAATCGATTAAAACAGGATCCTTTGGAATGGCCTTTACAGTAGAAAAAATAAAAAAAAGAAATGTAATATTTAGGAGATGTAATATTATTTTTTTTATGGTTATCACAGTTAAATCCTTTATGTGATTGTACGCTGTATGGAAGCTATTCAAAAGAGTAGGTAATGTCGCCTGTTAGTTGCCCCCCCCCCACGAACCCAAATTAAACCTAGGCTGAAAAGAGGGAGCGTTCATACATCTATACTAAGTGATTCTCATGCCAACTTTGCTTTTCGGCTCCGAAATTTGTAGAAATTCATCAATTTCTTTTCGTGTCGTCAGAGTCTTTGTCGTTTTGCCATCGGGACCATTAATCACAATGCGATCTAACTTAATACTGGGCTTGCCTGACTCTAATGAGCGTGCGATAGTCCTTAGCATCTCCATGTCATTGCCATATAACTCAAACTCTAGACCCTCTACTTTTTTATCAGTGCAGGAATCTTGATATTTTCTAATCACGTCACAAAATTCAGAAAGATCACCATCGACTATTGCTTTATCAGTATTAAATGTAAAGTCTGAGCCTGTTGAGGTAATTTTCATGCTAATTTGCTTTTCAGAATTCAGCGTAATAAAAATCGATTTCTGGCTCAAGAGTGCTGACTCTTGTGCTTTAAGCTCTGCTTCTCTTTTCTGATTACGAGCTAATTTTGCCTGTTGTGTCATACGATCAAATAATGACTGTCCAATATCACGAGCTTGTAAATTGGCTTCTGCGGCTAGTATCTCATTGCTATCGGCTGGTCCTAGATTGGCCGCCCGCCTTGCTTTTGCCGGGTTTGCAGCCGCTTTAGAGGCTTCTGCTTTCGCCGCTTCTCTCGCTTTTGCTGACGCTTCTTCTCTCGCTTTTGCTAATGCTTCTTCTTTCGCTTTTGCTAATGCTTCTTCTCTCGCTTTTGCTAATGCTTCTTCTTTAGCTTTTGCTATCGCTGCTTCTCTCGCTTTCGCTATCGCCGCTTCTCTAGCTTCTTCTCTATTAGCGGCTCTTTTGCCTCGTTCTGTAACACCTTTTGTCGTCATTCTTAAACCTCAAAATAATTTCAACTTTTTACGATAGACGGCCATTTTAGTTGGTCGACCGGTTAAATGCAAGGTAAAATATTAATTTAATAAATTATAAGCGAATGTCAGTAAAAATGTTGTATATACGGGTATTTTGACATATGGAAAATTATAAAGCTTATATAAAATATTACATAAAGTTAAAACAATAATTGCTGGATAACACACAACCATAACAGTGTGTAATAGCATCATAATCTTCATAAAGCCTAAATTTGATAAAATAACCGCAATAACAACAATCAAACAAACCATCCAACTGTAGCGATAGTTTATCTTTGAAGCTAATCGGGTGTCTTCCATTTCAACGTGAATCACATCTGCCGTTGTGACAGCCAAAGCCATGATCGTTGTCAAACAGGCAATCGCCACTGCAAAATTCGCGACAATACTTAATTTTGTCCCTAATAATTTTATCGCTAAATGTGACAAAAGCTCTTGGGGCTCAATCCCCTGCAGAGCCTGTGCGTGCTTCGCGGTCACTAAACACAGACCAATGTACATTAAACCCAATAAAATCCCACCAATTAAGCTGGAATATAAATAGGTTGGAATTAATTGCGTTTTTATTTCTGTTGTAGATTTTAATTTTAGCTGGTCTTTTAGCATCAACCAAATAGAGACCGCAAAGAAAATAGAAGCGAGCAAGTCCATTGTATCGTAGCCGGTCATAATCCCTTTGGCAAAAGCAGACTGCGCCGTTAAATCCGAGACCAGCATTTGCCCGTCAGTCATTAAGCCAACAACAATAATGACAATTAAAGAAAGCACCAACAATGGACTCAAGACATAACCCAGAATTGGTAAAATTAACTTATGGTTTAAAACGAAAATCAGCGTAATGAACCCCGCTATCAAACTAAAAACCATCAAGCTCAGATCAGGAAAATAAGGCGAAACCGCACCATAAGCCACAACAAAACATCGAGGCATAACACCAAATGGACCAATTAAGCCAATTATCAGCAAAACAGCCAAATACCCTGGTAAAGCGCCCATTCGATAGAAAAATTTCTTACAATCACCTTCAAACAGTACTGCACCCAACAAACCCAATAAAGGTGCGCCGATAGCCGTTAATAATAAGCCACCTACGGCAAACCCAACCATAGAACCAGCGTCTTGGCCTAATTGTAATGGGAACACCACATTACCTGAGCCAAAAAACATAGAAAAAATGGCTATCCCCGTGGCCCAGATTATAGCTAATGGTGCAGACTTCATATGGTTCCCCTTTTTATGTTTCTGATAACAACTACAAATAAGCCATCAGATGCGAGATTAAGGTTGTATAGATAAATAATTGATTTATTTGATAGTAAGGTGGTGTAGAACAGTTTTTAGGCCCTAAGGCACAATAATGCTCACAGTGAGGGGGGATAAAATAATATTGTTCTTGATTTTCTTATACATTATGGTTTTGAATTTTAACTTTAATTTTACTGTTGTTCGACTCATTTAAGAGTTTAAACCAATTAATTAAACGACTTCAAGCAGTATTTTGATTTTACTGAGAAAATTTCGAATGAAATTATGGGTATATACAACCTTAAACAATAAGCTTGATAGTTGACTTCTCGTCGGTTTAGCTATACCATGTATCTCGATTGATTGAAAAAATACTCTCTAAAGCCCAGGCAGCTGGGCACAAAAAAGCCGGTGTTCTCGCCGGCTTTTTTGTGTGCAAAACAAACGCCACCCTGTTAACAGATATTTTATGACGCAGGTTTAGTTATTTGGACTTATTATTGATATTTTGTCTATTGCTGTACTTGGTCTGGTCTCGGGCTGCAAAGTGTTATCCTCTTGTTCTACCGCTTGATAGGCGTAGTCCACTACTCTGCTTGAAACATTTGTGCCCATGTCTAACGCATTAAGCGTTCTTTGATTTTGTTCGTTTTCACTTAAGCTACGAACATTAAACGCAAAATCTAAAGCCGCAGCTGATAAAGCAACTGTGAGCGCGCAAGGAATTTGCACCGCATTTAAATATCCCGCTTCATCTAAATCATCTTTTAAGCCAGATTTTTCGAATATCCAGCCTAACGCTAAATAGCCACTGGCCGCTTCTGCAATACTACTTAATAAAAAAGCCATTAATTTTAAATACGTCAGTTTTGTTTTATTAATAAGCGCTTTAGTATCTACAAAAAACTGTTTGGGTGCATATAATAAAAATCCTAGCTCCATGCCCTCAAATATTGATTTTGCCATAATTGAGTTTACACCGCCTAAATACCCTAGTTGAGTTAACCTGTTCTCGGGAAGTAAATTAATAAGTGGCACGAAGCTCAGGGATACAGATATTGTAAAGAGATCCTTTATCCCTTTCGTAACAACACCAATAGACGCAAAAATAATGGCAACCACTAACCGCCATTTTATTGCGTTTTTGAAGCTTCTCCAAGACAATGACGCTCGAATTTTATGACCATTCGCTAACAAGACCCTATAAGCATATGCGCAATACATAACACCATCAGAAAAAGCAAAGTAAGAACCACTCGTATTTGTTAACCTCGTTAATAGACTATCACTAATTGTTTTATTAAATAGGGTCCAGACTTGCTGGTATAATTTGTTGATACCCAAATAAGTGTCACAAACAACAAAAAACATTCTGGTTAATGCGATGACATGTAGCATCAGTGAGTAAGTGAAATTTTTAATTTTGACTGAGAGTGAAATATCGGGTTGTTCTTCGTTGATTGATATGTTGTTTTGAGAAGCGGCTATTTGTTGGATATCACGCTCACTTTGCGGAAGCAAAGGACTTCTATCGTCAGGCTCTAAAGATGAATGAATACTTAATCTTTTGAAATTGGATACAATTTTGAACTTAAGCGAGGAATAACTTGTTAAATAATTTGTGTAGCTAATGCCAAGAGCAAAAACAATACTGAGCGCATTATTAAACCACTTTGCTAAGGTGGTAACCCCCAGTAAAGGTGCAAAAAGACTATTCATAAAAAATATTTTTGTACCAATATCTTTTAAAAATTTACCCGAGCCAAGAATCATTGCAAGAAACGTCAACACAACGTCTCTGAACATTTCATTTGTTCTGTTCCACTTTATTTTTGCATTATTAGATTGATACCTTAGCCAGCGCTTTAATCCATTCAACACGATACTGCTCTCCTTGAGTTATTCAAAGCTTAGCAAGCTATTAAATAAATGTAAATAGCAATCATTCGCATTTGTAGCCTTTAAAACGACACCAGCCAACATTAGACACGTTTAAAATGTTGTTGATTGAATGTTAAAAACTCATCTAGTAGAGCAAAAAAAAAACGGTCTTCTGACCGGTATTTTGTGAGGTTCCTGCAAATAACTTTTCAGCGCAACCCTATTGAGACTCTGAAAGTATATCTACCAGCATATTTTTAGCTTTAAGGTGATTTGCACTTCCAAGTTTATCTGGATTAAAAATTAAATATACGCCATAGTCTGGATTCTTTTCAGGTTTATATAATTCAACTAATGCACCAGATGCAATATGTTCTTTACAAAACCTATCTGGTAATACAGAAACGCCTACCCCTTTTAGCACTAAATCCATAACACCTTTTAGAATATTCATAGTATATGAAGGAATAATTTCAAAATCCTTTTTAAACCCAACACGAACAAATTCTGAAACAAAATAGGAATGTTCATTTGAAATAACCCAATTTAATTTTTGCAAATTTATATGTGTATTTTTTGAAGCATTAAGAGCTTCTAGTTTTTTTTGCCATTTAGGGGTGCCAACCAAAATATGCTTTTCTTTAAAGAGTTCGATATATTTCAAATTTTTGTTGTGATAATTATTTCTAGAGATGGCAAAGTCAAGCTTTCCTTCTTCAACAAGCTTAACACGCTCACCTATCTCAGTATTAAAAAATATATAACAGTGACTTAATGAGTCAAAAAATGATTCAGTCAATGTGTTAAGGATATCAAAATCTAAGCTAATAGAAATTGTATTATTTTTATCTTCTAAAGAAACGATGCTATTTAATTTGTCAATATGATCGGACACAGATAAAGCTAAATGATGGGCAAAATCTGTTGGCCTGACCCCCCTGCCTTCCTGTGTAAATAGCTTTTGATTTAATCTATTCTCTAGGATTTTTAGATGTTTGCTAATCGCAGGTTGCGTAATATACAAACTATTTGCTGCTTTGCTAAAGGAGCCATACCGATAAACAGCCAAGAAACTTGATAAGTATACTAAGTATTGCATTTATTGATAGTTGCTCCTATATACTGGATATTTAAACAATATTGTCTTTACAAATATGTTAATAAGGCATTGGAGAAAAATAAAGGTTCTATAGTATTAATATTAGTATACAGGAAAAACCGGAAACACCACCGAAAACAAAAGTCTAACCAACAATAAAATCATGGTTATTTTTCGTAAGCGTTAAGTAATAGGCTTTATCTTAAGCGTATGAAAATTGAAAGCATATTTATCATACGACTCAATATATTTTGTTAGCGATGACTGCCTAGGATATGAGTCAATCCTTATAAGATGCACCTTATTAGTAGTCTAGTAGTCGTTCTGTCTATTAGGTGTAAGTACTCATAAATATTGTTATCGAGACTCTAAAGAATAGTTATTAGACCCCTAGCAAAATGTTAGTTATCATACATACATTGCTTGAAGAGGTCTTGCAAATTAGATTATCTCCAAACATGACCTCAGGCAAATAGTAATAAATTGGAGGGGATCCGTTAGAGAATTGCAACTAATCGGAAACTTAGCAAAAAATATAAAACATAAAGTTTAAACTTTAATCAATATAGAGGTGATTTAATGAAAAAGTTGAATAAAAATAAAGGTAAAATCCAAAGACTACCAGCACCGGTTTCTAGTTTTCCTATTGAAGGCTATGACCCAGAAAAGGCAAGTGAGGAATATACTTTGTTATTGGAGAAACAAGCCAGCATTCATTGGCCATCCCATAAAGAAATACAGCGCAGCACCAAAGAAGAACTTGAAAGACGAGCAAATATAAAAATAAATTATAATGTATTATTGCCAGCACCTGTTCCCAGTGCTCCTGCTGAAGGATATGATCCAATACAGGCTAACGCACAGTATACGGCGCAATTTAATCAAAGGTTAATTGCTGAACGAAATGAGGCTCGGACAACCTTAGCCAAAATGGATAGCTCAGTTAAAAATCAAGATTATAAAAAATACTTAAACTAAAAATTTTATCCCGGGATTTGTCGCAGGCAAATATCCGGGATCTTGACCTTCAGGCACCAGGAAATATAGAAAGTTCAATTACGATTTAAATTATATTAATCAGGCAAATAAAAAGATTTTTCGCACCTACCTTGCCCAGAAGGGACTCGCCCAAAACCAACTTCCTAAAATGTAAAATCTTAAAACTATTCTTAGAAATATATCTAAGCCCTTTTAGCAACGCAACTTATTAGGGGTAACTAACCATAATTATTGTTTTAAAAATTTTAAAAATGGTTATTAGACGCCAAGCATTATGTTAGTTATCATACACTATAACGTTTGAAGGGATTATTTCATGATTAATAAATATGCCTCAGCAAATATTAAAAGAGTGGATATATTCGTTGGTCAATCTTAGTTCCCAGACAAAACACTGAATCGAAATATCAATTTAAAATTAAATAAAGCTGGAGAAAATAATGATAGTTCAAAAAGTTAAAGTTAATCACGAAGTTGAAATCAATCAAGAAATTAATGAGATTGAAAAAAAGGCAAGCATACAGTCCGATCAGCTTTCAGTAGAATATACGACAAGCAAAGCAAAACGTATTAAAAAATTGAAGGTTGATCTTAACACCCTAATTAAAAAACAAAGTAGGCGTAATAAATCAATCGTTAAAATGCTAGAAACAGAAGCAGATATTGAATCATATCTAGTACAGCTAGGCGAGCAATTAGGCAAAGATATCAAATTATTGAGCCCACTACAAAGACGCTCTTTACATAAAAATCTAAAAAAATATAATACAGAACGCAGTCAATTTGAAAATACCATTGATTCAATCAATGAGAAAAAAAGCGCGCTATTAGTACCATTACTGCTCAAAAAGCGTATTATTGCTGCTCCAGAGAAGTATGTTAAAAATGATCTACAATTAATGCTGGCTAACGTTATGACTACTGCTGACTTTAGTTCATTTCTAGGCAAGGCTTTTGTGGTAAAAGACGCCCTCGGCTTAATCACTGAAGTAGCCACTTCTGAGCTTGTTGCTACACTCAATGTTGCACGTTCTACCAATGGCTACTCACTTGAAGGATTAATGGATTATCAGTACGAGAATACATATATTAACTCAAGTACGGGTCAAATTGATTTAAATAAAATATTTGGAAATGAGTTTGATATTAATCAACTCGCCTCTTTAGAGAGTGGTATAGAAATTGATTCTCAGATCAAATCCATATTTGGTATACAAGCATATGAAAACCTAAAACAAGCATTTGGCTTTAATACTTACCAAGCAATTGCAAGATTATATACTCAAATGGTTGTTTCCGATGTTTTGGAGCATATAACCGTTATACAAGATCCAGAAAGTAGAGTGCTAACAAAAGCAGACGATGGAATACTTTTAGATTCAATTTATGCTGAGGAAAGCCTGTCACCAAATACTTCTGAGTTATCGTCATCCTTAATGGACATGTTAGATCAATTGGGTAATTGCTCTGAAACGACCGTTGCAGTTGATCTAACATCTGCATCACTGCCTAGTTGGGCTCCTTCTTTCTTATTAAAAGGATATATGGAACCCATTAAAGATAATAAGCCAATGCCAGAGCTTATGCAAAATGGAGTAGATGTTATCTCCAAAGACTCTTCTAATGAATTTCAGCTTGGGAACTCTGGCGAAACAAAGCAACGGCAAGGCGTTAAAGATCTTGTTAAGTTATTTGAGCATATGCAGCAGCAAAATAAGGACACACCTACGCCAACCCAAAGTCATTTTGACAGAATGTTGAGACGTTCAGTTGTAGCAGGCGTCGCATAGGTTTTTCCTGTAGTGGTCGCGACAGTATGTGACTTTTACACGTTTTGCCAGGTAGATTAGCGGTGAAGTTCCAGTAAATAATTGTTTACTGGAACCTCTCCCATATTGAAGCGCTGATTGAAATAATAGCTTATGATTTGACTTATATCAGAGGCATTAAAATAATGATGAGTCTACAGCAAATAATATTTTACTGAAAAATCACGATTTAGGTCGCCAATCAGTCGACTATTTTCTGAAAGCTAAAAATTATCACATTCTTCTTCTATTATTATCATGGCGGCGCTCGTCTCTTTCTTCCTCCTGGTCATCATCTTGAGGCACTCTTTGGAAGCCTAAAGAAAAATAGCTCAGAACATTGCTAGCTGTGCTTTGAGTCGCTTGAAGCGCCCATCTTGCAGTAAGGGTTGCGTAATTGGGTATAATTTCGAAAACAGCATTATATTTTTCTGACTCTAAACGTTCAAAAATCTGCAGATAATCATCATGACTTTTGATAATCGTATGCAAATGAGAGTCAATGGCACGACATAAGACTATACACTGCTCGTTATTAAGGCATTTGAGCAAAAAGCCAAAATCAGCGCCGCTTTCGATCATGCTGGGCAGCTGGTCTTTGAATGTCTCATAAAGGGTTGTACGCTGCTCGTCATTAAGGTACTCAAGTACTGCGGCAAAATCAGCGCCATTTTTGATAATGCTAGGTAGCCGGTCTTTGAGAAACTCATAATAGTCTGTACGCTGCTCGACATTAAGGCCCACAAGCACATCGTTAAAATCACTACCAGTTTTGATGATGCTGGGTAGATGATTTTTAAGCACACCACAAAAGGCCGCGCACTGCTCAGCATTAAGGTAGTCAACCACACTGCGAAAATCGTTGCCACAATTGATAATTCTAGGTGGATGTTCTTCAAGGGCCATACAAACGGCTGTAAGCTGCTCAACGTTAAGAAAGCGAAGCAAAGGCCCAAGATCATTGGCGTTGTTGATGATGCTAGGTAGTCGGTCTTTTAAAAGCTCATAAAAGTCTGTACGCTGCTCGTCATTAAGCAAGTAAAACACAAGTCCTATATCTAAGCCATATTTGATAATGCTAGCTAGACGGTCTTTGAAAATCTCATAAAAATCTGTACGCTGCTCGTTATTAAGGCGCTCAAACACAGCTCTAAACCCATTAACGCATTGGATGATAGTAGCCAGATAGTCTTTGATAATCTCATAAACAGCTGTACGCTGCTCAAAACTAAGGCATTCAAGCACTCGGCAAAAATCACTAATATCTTTGATAATGCTGGGTAATTGCTCTTTAAAAACTATATATACGGCCGTGCGCTGCTCAATAGTAAGGTGCGTAAGCACAAACAAAAAATCCTGGCTACTTTTGATGATACTGGGCAGCCGGTCTTTAAAAATTTCATAAACAGCTGTACGCTGCTCAACATTAAGGTTGAGCAGAACTTGGCCAAAATCACCGCCGCTTCTAAGGATGTTGAATAGATGGTTTTTAAAGCCGCAGCAAACCACCTCAAAACGCTCTCCCTCAAGTGCCAGACAACAAGCTGAAAAATCAGATGGCTGAGTTATGATTCTTTTGGCTAAGTCATTGCCCACAAGAGATAAGATTGCGTGCAGACGCTCAGGGCCTGTTTCAACACAAAAAATGACAAATGATTCTATAGTGGCTAACTGCTCAATAATTTGCTCACGGAGCGCTGAATTATTTTCACCCATCGCTTTGATTTCTTCAATACTTGAGGTCATAAAATCTTTAAACTCTGATTTTGATGATATTGAAAATCTCATGTTTAATTCTGTTAAAAGTGCAACGCTGATACCCAAATTATCAGTGCCACCCTTGTAATTAGACGTCAAGTGTTTTTTCGCTGATTCGAACTGTTTTATGACCTTCTCCACCAAATCGCGTTTTGTAGCGCCATCAATATCAATCTCAGCCAATTCAGATTCGTGCGATTTAATTGCAGCCTCTAACTTTGCTTGCCTTGTTTTAATGCAGGTTTGTATAGTTTCTGTTGCATTAATATTGACTGTTTTATCTGACGACAAATTGAGCAGTAGCTCTAATTCACTTTTGACTGCATCGGGAATACGGCTTCTAGCTTCATCGCCCAGGTTACGGTAATATTCATTGAAAGCAATAATAGCAGTATAAACTCTTTCTCCGGCGCGCTCTTGTGTACCAATACCATCATAAGCATTATTAGAACGAAGAGATTGAATCAGCTGGTGCACATGGCCTAATAAGTTTTTACCGTCTAATATTAGCGTTTCACATGTTTGTTTTAATGCTGATAACGCCTGTGTGTCTGGGGAATGCTCTAAAAGACGATGGTAATCCTCTTCGCACACATAACCTTCTTCACCAGGCATATTGGCACAATAATAATAATTAAATAATTTATCCTGTGCACCCCACGGCAACGTTAACTTGGCTAATAATCCAACGGGGATAAGATAGGCGCCTGATTTACTTTGTATGTGAGTTTTGATAATCTCTTTTATATTCGGCGCATTTCTGCCTGACAAGTCAGGATAACCCTCATCAATGCTCTCGGTCGCTATGCCAGGCATCAATAAATCAATAGCAGATTTTGCCTCATCAATATCATTCTGACTAATATATTCCGCAATATCGCATAACAACAAGGTTAATTCATCTTCAGGCCGCGCGGTGTAACTTAATAAAGTGCCTTGTACCAGCGTCCAGTTACGCGCCAATATATCTTTTAATTCTTTTAATGCTGAGATGGACTGTTGTTCAGTGCAGGCAGTATTGAGTGCTTCTAAGAGCTGCCCTTGGTACGTGCATACCAACCTTTCTTTGAATGTTTCGGAGTTAAGAGTGCTTTGCTCTTGCATTAAAGTTTCGATTTTTTCTTTGATCATACCAAGTAACATTTGCCGCACCCGTTTTAGTTTGTTTTATAACAACGGAGCAGTATACCTAAATGAAACAATAAGTCTATGGCTAAGTGGTAAAAATCTATGATTAGACGATAAAAGGCATAGACCAAACAATCCAGGGGACACTCTGGATTGCTGTCTATTATTGCAACAACTACACCTAGTATCTTGTTGCCAAAGAGTATTAGAAAATTTGGTTAGCTCAAAACCTAGTGATCTAGTAAAGTACTTCAACTTCCAGCTTGGGTATTTTTTCTTTAATTTTATTTATCGTTCCTTTACTAACTTGTAGATCCCACATCTCATCAAATTTCAGCAAAGCTTTGGCTTTCTCTATGCAATATTCAATATAAATAGGACAATTTCCTTTAGGCTCTCGCTCCAAAATGAGTTTCAATGCTTCAATGTGACCATTCTTTAAATCTGACGATTTAATTTTAAGCTTCATGCATTTCACTTTACTGGCCCTAGCGTCCGCCAAAGAAAGTATATCAACCGCTTGAATTTTAATGCTCTGCCGCGTCGTGTCATAGCTCACTTTTGAGCTAATCACCACTAATTTATCTTTGACCAATAAATCTCTATATTTCTGGTACGCATCCGAGAAAACGGCGACTTCAAAACGCATACTTTGATCGTCTAACAATATAAAAGCAATACGATCCCCTTTTTTAGTCTGCATGGTTCTAACCTGCAGAATCAAGCCAGCAATAGAAACTTTCCGTTCTTTTCGGACTGACATCATGGTGCGAAGCTTTTGTGTGCCCATGGCTTTTAACTCGTCTGCCACCTCTTCCATAGGATGACCAGAAAAGTATAAGCCCAAGGATTCTTTTTCATATTTTAACCTTGTGCCAGAGGTTAATAGGCTTTCAGGCGTACGCTTATAATCAGGCTGAGCAGATTCAACTGCTCCAAATAAATCACCTTGCCCCATACTTTGATCTTTTTTAAACTGTTCTGCACCTTTCATTGCATCCAGTAAATTCGCCAAGAGTATACCGCGATCTTCACCAAAGCTATCAAAGGCACCCGCTTTAATCAATGGCTCTAAAACACGTTTGGTCACTTTGCGCAAATCTATACGTTGGCATAGCTCGAATAAATTTTTGTAGGGTCCCTCAGACCGCATTTCTATAATATTTTCTATTGCGGCTTCACCAGCACCTTTAATAGCACCTAAGCCATACAGAATTTCATTATTTGCACCAACAGTGAAGTGATAATCACAGGTGTTTATATTGGGTGCGATCACTTTAATTTTATGCTCTAAACAGTCATCTATTAGCTTAACAATTTTATCCGTATGGCTTAAATCTGCTGATAATACAGCCGCCATATAACAAGAGGGATAATGCGCTTTAAGCCAAGCCGTTTGATAAGCCACCAAGGCATAAGCCGCTGAGTGTGACTTATTAAAACCATAACCCGCAAATTTCTCCATTAAGTCAAAGATAGATTCTGCAGTTTTTTGATCAACATCACGCTCTACCGAGCCAGAAACAAAAGCTGCGCGTTGTTCTGCCATCTCTTCAACTTTTTTCTTACCCATGGCTCGACGTAAGAGATCCGCTTGTCCTAATGAGTAACCCGCAAGCACCTGTGCTATTTGCATCACCTGCTCTTGGTATAATATGACACCATAGGTAGGTTTCAAAATAGGGGCAATTTTTTCATGAGGGTAAACAACTTGAGATAATCCATGCTTACGTTCAATGAAATCATCTACCATACCAGACTGCAATGGACCCGGTCTAAATAAAGCCACCAGCGCAATAATTTCTTCAAAAAGATCTGGCTTTAATCGCTTAATCAGCTCTTTCATGCCGTGTGATTCTAACTGAAAAACAGCCGTTGTATTTGTCTCTTTGAGAAGCTGAAATGTCTTGGCATCATCTATAGGTAATAAATTAATATCAATTGGTGTTTGATTATTTTTAGCCCGTTGTTGGTTGGCATTTTGTGTCGCCCAATGAATGATCGTTAATGTCCGCAAGCCCAAGAAATCGAATTTAACTAATCCTACGGTTTCCGCATCATCTTTATCAAATTGGGTGACAGCTTGGGTGCTATTCTCCTCGCAATATAACGGAGCAAAATCAGAAAGTTTAGAAGGTGCAATCACAACACCGCCAGCATGTTTACCTACGTTTCGGGTAATGCCTTCTAATTGTTTCGCCAAATCAATCAGCGCTTTTACTTCTTCATCATCATCATAGCGTTCTTGAAGTGCTGGCTCTTGTTCCAAAGCTTTGGTCAGTGTCATCCCAATTTCAAAGGGGATTAACTTAGCAATTTGATCAACAAATCCATAGGGGTGGCTGAGTACTCGACCCACATCTCGAATAACTGCTTTTGCGGCCATTGTTCCAAAAGTGGCAATCTGGGAAACGCAATCACGGCCATATCGATCGGCAACATATTCAATTACGCGATCGCGATTATCCATGCAAAAATCAATATCAAAGTCAGGCATGGATACCCGCTCTGGATTCAAAAACCGCTCAAACAGGAGTTCATAATCTATAGGATCGATATCCGTGATTTCCAAGGCATACGCGACCAGAGACCCAGCACCAGAACCCCGCCCCGGGCCGACAGGGATATCTTCTGATTTTGCCCATTGAATAAAGTCCGATACAATTAAAAAATAACCCGGAAATCCCATCTTATTAATAACAGCTAATTCTAAAGCTAAACGATCATCGTACTCTTTAATCAGTTTTTGCTTATCATCATCTGAATAGTCATTCGCCGTAAATTTGATATCCAAGCGCTTTTTTAAGCCTTTTTGAGAGGCAGATTCAATGTAGCTTTCTTCTGTATCGCCTTCTGGCACAGGAAAACTGGGCAAGGCAGGATCACCAAATTCCAAGAAAAAGGAACAACGTTTTGCTATCTGAACTGTATTTTCAATCGCACTCGGCAAGTCTGAAAATAGCGCTATCATTTGCTCTGAAGACTGGAAATACTGCGCTTTGTGGTAAGTTGTTCTTTCTGGGTTTTCTAGGACTGTGCCTTCTTGAATACAGACACGCGCTTCATGTGCTTCATACTCAGTAGGCTCAACAAAAACAACGCTATTCAGTGCTACAATGGGGATATTTAATTTTTCACAAATATTCAAAGTCGGCTTTTCTAGCTGAGCGCTTAAATTCTTATCAAAACGAGATAAACCAATATAAAATCTATCGGCAAACCAACTCATCCACGTTTGTACACATTTTTCTGCTTTTTCTAGATTACCCTGTAAAATCAATTGGGAAAAGTCACTGTTGACAGGATCGGATATGGCAATCAAACCTTTTGTATATTCTCGGATCCATTTATATTTTGCTAAGGGCAGTTTTAATCGTTTACCTTCAAGATAACATCGGCTAATGAGTTTTGTTAAATTATGATAACCTTCGGCGTTTTGGCATAAAAAAATTATTTTACTATGGTCATAGTTTTTGACTGCAGACTCTAACCAAATTTCTGCACCAATAATAGGCTGAATACCTTTAGAAATTGCTTTTCTGAAAAATTTAACTGTCGCAAATAGGTTACAAACATCAGTAACCGCAACAGCAGGCATCTGATGCGCCGCCGCTTTTTGGCATAAAGCATCCAGCCGAACAATACTGTCGACAATCGAAAGTTCTGAATGCACATTTAAGTGGATAAAAGTATTGTTCATGGCTTTTTAGTCATAACTTTGTATCATGCCTTTGTATTCAAGCTTCAAGTAATTTTTTGATCGGCGCAAAACTCTTTCGATGAATAGGAAGCGACCCATATTCTGCTATAGCTTGCATATGTAATTTAGTTCCGTAACCTTTATGCGAGGCAAGCCCATATCCTGGATAGTGTTTGTCCAATTCTATCATGTAACGATCCCTTGTCACCTTCGCAAGAATAGAAGCCGCACTAATAGCTGGGATAGTTAAGTCACCACCAATAATGGCTTGTGATTTTATAGACAATTCAGGGCAACGATTGCCATCAATTAAAGCTTTTTCTGGTTGAACGGCTAAACCTTCAATAGAACGTTTCATTGCAAGTAAGCTAGCTTGAAGTATATTGATTTGATCTATCTCTTCGACAGAAGCCTCAGCAACACACCAGGATATTGCCTGTTCTTTTATTAGGTCAAATAAAATATCACGCTTTTTTTCAGATATTTTTTTTGAATCAGTTAATCCAGGTAAATCATAATTTTCCGGCAAGATTACGGCTGCCGCAACCACAGGTCCGGCCAAAGGCCCTCGACCCACTTCATCAGATCCAGCAATGATCATAGCTCATCCCTATTATATTTCTTCTATTTTATTTTACTTTTGGACAGCGGAGGAATGGACGTTGTCTTTAACCCGTTTCTCGACAAACTTCTGTATGGCCTTTGCGGCTTTTTCTCCCGCCTCACATTTCAATAATTTATGTTGTCTCGTAAATTCATCGATTAAAGCTTCACTTTCATCTTGAGTATTTAGATATAACTCGATTGCCTGACACATATTTTTAGGCGTCGCATCATTTTGGACCAGTTCGGTGATGACTTTTCTACCTGCAATGATATTGGGCAAACTGATACTTTTAACCTTCACAACTCTCTTTGCTATCTGAAACGTAAAATGAGACATTTTATAAGCCACCACTATAGGACGCTTAATTAAGGCCGCTTGTAAAGCCGCAGTCCCACTAGCCAACAAGATTACATCACTGGCCTGCATTGCCAGAGTGGCTTGTCCGACAACAAAATGAAAATCATCTAAGTTAAATTGATTATTTAAATGCTTAATAAGTTGCTGTTTTCTTTTCTCATTAAGACAAGCCACAATAAAGCGGATTTTAGGATATTTTTTTCGCAGCCATTCAGCCGCTTCAAAAAAAGGTTCTCCCAAGTATCTTAACTCTGCATCGCGACTACCTGGCATTAAGGTGATATATTGCGTCTTTAAACTTAAGCCCAGTGCTTTTCGAGCTTGGGCTTTATCTGAAAACATCGGTATTTCATCTGCCAGAGGATGCCCAATATAAGCTGCGGCCACATTATGTTTATCATAGAATTCTTTTTCAAAAGGAAAAATGAGTAACATTAAATCTGTGGATTTTTTAATACCATGAATACGGCCTTCACGCCATGCCCATAATGTAGGGCTAACCAAATGCGCTGTTTTGATACCCATGTTTTTAAATGTTTTTTCAATACGCAAATTAAAATCTGGCGCGTCAATTCCAATAAAACATAAAGGCCGATTAGCCTTAAAAAACTTTACAAGCTTATTGCGCAATCGAAAGATTTGAGGTAATTTTTTGAGCGGCTCAATTAAGCCCATAACAGATAGTGTTTCAATAGAATCTAGCGACTCCAACCCTTCTGAAATCATCTTTTCGCCCCCCACACCCACGAAGCGTGCATGAGGGTAAATATTTTTTAAATGCTTAATTAAACTTTGACCTAACAAGTCACCCGAAGCTTCACCAGCAACTATTCCAAAAATTGGTCTAGAGAGTGGCTCAAGGTGACTCATGTGTTAGCGCGTTATACCACGTTGTGAGGACTTGATAATATTCAGCATGGGCGCAAGATGTTTACAGCTGGGAAGCATTTCTTCAATCTCATGCACCGCCTGCTCTAAGCTTAGTCCTTCGCGATATAATTTTTTATATGCGCGTTTTAATATTGAAATTTCATCAGCCGTAAAGCCATTACGACGCAAACCTTCAGAGTTCAAGCCATACGCTTGTGCAGGATGACCTGATACCGTAATAAAGGGTATGACATCTTTTACGATAATACTGCCGCCAGCACAGAAGCAATATTCACCAATATTACAAAACTGATGCACTCCAACAAACCCACCTAAGTTAGCATGGCTGCCCACAGTAACATGGCCCGCTAGCGATGCATTATTAGAAAATGTGGTATGATCTTTGATAATGCAATCATGCGCAATATGCACATATGCCATAAACAAATTATCATTGCCGATTTTCGTTAATCCGCCCCCTTTCACTGTACCTCGAGATATCGTGGTAAATTCTCGAAATACATTGCCGTCGCCTACTTCTAAGCGGGTTGCTTCGCCATCATACTTTCTGTCTTGTGGCGCTTCACCCACAGAAGCGAACTGAAAAATTTTGTTGTTTTTGCCTAAAGTCGTAGGCCCACTCACAACTGCGTGGGGTCCAATCCAGCATCCTTCGCCTATTTCCACATCAGGTCCAATAACGGTATACGCCCCGATATGTACGTCCTTTGCAACCTTTGCAGAAGGATCAATTAATGCTCTGTCAGAGATCACGGATTTATTTTCCTCATTGCACTCAATATATCTAAAGAACAAGCTAAATTTCCATTCACAGTCGCTTCACCATGAACTTTCCAAAAGCTGCCTTTGGTGTTTTTAATTTCTAGTTTTAGTTTTAACTGATCGCCAGGTAAAACGATTTGCTTAAATTTCACATTATCCAGGGATGCTAAATAACATAGGTGATCTTTAGGTGTTGTTTCTTTAACAATATAAGCTAAAATCGCGCCCGCTTGAGCTAATGCTTCGATAATTAAAACACCAGGCATAACAGCATTATCTGGAAAATGACCAGTAAAACAAGGTTCATTTACGGTAATATTTTTAATCGCAGTTAATGTCGTCTCATCATAATCTAATACACGATCAACCAATAAAAACGGGTAACGATGCGGCAAGAATTTTATAATTTCTTGAATCATCATCGTTTTTTCACCATCTACAACCACTTTCAATCCCCTTCTTTTTCTTGCAAAGCCACTTCTAGCTGCTTAACGCGACCGACAATTTTATCTAATTGATGATATCGCACCAAGTTTTTCTTCCACGTTCTGATATCCGTCACTGTATTACCAGAAGCATAAGCGCCTCCAGGCTTAGTAATCGAACGACCAACATTAGAACAACCCACTATATTCACAAAATCAGCAATTTTTAAATGCCCATTGATATTCGTCGCACCGCCAATCAAGCAATGTTTTCCAATCTCGGAACTACCGGCAATTCCGGTACATGCAGCAATAGCTGAGCCTTGCCCAATCTTTACATTATGTCCGATTTGGATAAGGTTATCTAAAATCACATCATCTTCTATGATGGTGTCATCAATCGCCCCTCTGTCTATGGTTGTGTTTGCGCCAATTTCAACCCGATGGCCAATAGATACACCGCCAATCTGTGGCACTTTAACCCATCTTTCACCTTGCTTAACAAAGCCAAACCCATCAGCACCAATCACAACGCCACTATGAATAACGCAATCTTCACCAATACGAACTCCGCCATAAATTGTGACTTTGGGATTCAATAAAGTATTTGCGCCAATCACACAATTATCACCGATCACACTCCCAGTATGAACAATTGCATTTTCTCCAATGGTGACATTATTTCCAATCACCACATTAGGACCAATGAATGTTTTAGGATGTACGTCACAATTTTCCCCAAACATAACAGAATGATGTTGGGTTGCAGGTAGTTTTAATTGCGGAAAGATTAAATGCACCACTTTTACGATGGCTTGTCGTGGGTCAGAGTCAATGATCACCGGAACATGTGTTGGGTTCTCTTGCTCGTAAACATCTTGAGACATAATAACGCAGGAAGCTTTTGTCTCTTTTAAATACTTTCGATATTTAGGATCATTACCCAAAAAAGCAATTTGACCCTGGCGGGCACTTTGAATTGTGCCCACGTTGTCAACCAGAATAGATTTGTCACCAATCAGTTTTACCCCTAAAGCCATTGATATATCTCCAATGGCTTTAGGCTCAGATTTGGTGGCAAATTGCTTACCTGGTATTTGTTTGGAACTCATATTTTATTACTCACACCTATCATGCTGAGCCGTTAACCCTTCATAGCCTTAATTACATTTTCAGTGATATTAATTTCGTCTGTTGCATAAATGTTCACATCTTGATGCAAAATTAAGTCATACTTTTCTTTTACGGCTATGTCTTTAACAACACCACTGACTTTTTCGAATAATTTCTGTGTTTCTTCTTGTTGACGTGCAATCGTGTCTTCTCTAAATTCTTCTTGTAATCTTTGCATATCTCTTTGAGCAGAAATCACTTCTCTTTCAAGCTTTGATTTTTCAGTATCGCTCATGATGGCTGCATTTCGTTGTAGCTTCTCTGATTTATCCTTTAACTCTTTTTCTAATGCGATTAATTTTTCTTGCTTAGGTTTAAACTCTTTTTGCATTTTTTCCATCACCGCTTTGGCTTCATCGGATGTTGCCATAATTTTGCGATAATCGACCATACCAATCTTTAATTCTTTTGCAAAAACTGCGCTAGGAGCACTTACGGCTACCAACAGTGTGAATACACCCAATGATTTCATTAATTTTTTCATTTTATATTCCTTATTAAAAAACTGTACCAAAAGTGAATGAGAATTCTTTGCGTTTATTTGACTTTCTATTTATAGCAGTTTTATCTAATAGCTCCGCCGTTGTTTCATTTCCTGTAATGTCGACAGGTTTAACCGCATTTAGTGGAAAGCTATAGCTAAACACTAACGGCGCCAACGGCGACATCCAGGTCAGCGACGCACCCACAGAATATTTAATACCATGTGGATTACGAGATTTCGCCATATCGTTTAAATCTTTCTTGTTACTTAAGTCATATACCTGACCAATGTCAAAGAAGATCTGCGCTCGAATGGACTGTATATTGCCAAATAAACTATTAGGGAGGATTATGCCAGTTGACCCGGCAACTAACAAGTTCCCACCGAAAGGATTTCCACTAGTATCCTTTGGACCCAGGCTATTATCATCATATCCTCGGACAGTACCAGTCCCGCCAGCAAAAAAGTTCCTATAAAAAGGCAGCTCTTTTGTCTTGCCAAAGCCATCACCATATCCAGCTAAGCCTGTCGTGGTAAAAATAAAATCTTTATATAATTTTTTATAATAAGCCATATCATAGGTCAGCCTATAATATTGTAAATGTGAGCCAGGCACAGACAAAGACAAGCTTGCTGACTGCCTCATTCCATTTTCTGGGAAGAGATACCTATCGAATGTGTTTCGCGTCCAACCAAATGCCATGGTTACTTCATCACTTTTATGTCCCTGATCCATTCCAGGCATGATGACATTGTTCATATCTATATAGGTTGGAAAAATAAAGCGTTGTATTTCTAGCGGTGCAAGCTGTTCATTATTCATCGATAATTTAGTTGATTGCACACCATAACCAAAGCTGATGCGATCAACAGGAGATGTTGGGAAACTGTAGCTCATGTTAGCACCGGCGGCATCTGTGGTGTAATCAGATATACTGGTTGATCGGCTCAAGTCAGTCTTACTATAGAATAAAGAGAATCCACGACTCACGCCATTAATTGTGTAGTAAGGATTGTTATAACCCATGTTGTACGTAGTGTACGCTTTACTATGGTTAAAACTAAAATCGACACTATTCCCTGATCCCATGAAGTTACGATTAGATACATTAGCGTTAAATACCAGGCCATCTACGTCACTAAAACCAACACCACCACCAAGTTGGCCTGCTGAAGCTTCTTCTACGGTATATAGAATGTCAACTTGATCACTTACACCAGGAACAGGCTTAAGATCCACCTTAACTTCTTTAAAATACCCGGTTCGATTCAGGCGCGTTCTTGAACCTTCAATCAAGCTTGTATCTACCTGAGCAGATTCCATCTGAACTAATTCGCGACGTAGTACTTCATCTCTTGTTTTAGCATTTCCCTCAAATAAAATACGACGTACATACATTCTGCTGCCAGGCTCTATATAGAAAGTCACATCTGCAGTATTGGATTCATCATGCAAATCGGGTACCGGATTGACATTTGCGTTAGCAAAGCCTTCTTGCCCTAAACGCTCAGTAATATTTTCAACGATATCGGCAATTTGAGTCCGGTTGAAAGTCTCACCAGGCTCTATGGTAATTAATTTATATATCTCAGATTCAGGAATGGGTACATCTCCAGCCACTAAAACCTGACCGACTTTAAATGGCGCACCTTCCTCTATATTAATAGTAATATAAATATCTAGCTTGTCGGGGGTAATTGTGACTTGGGTTGAAGTCATTTGGAAGTTTAAATACCCTCTATCTAAATAGAAAGTTCGAAGCTTTTCCAAATCTGCACTAAGCTTTTCTTTATCGTACTGATCATCCCTGGAAACAAAACTAAAGCAATGTGATTCTGCTAGACTAAATTCTTTTAATAATTCTTTATTGGTAAAATGACGGTTACCAATCAGGTTAATTGCTTTTATTCGAGCTGCCTGGCCTTCGATAATGTTAATCTCAAGATCAACTCTGTTCCTATCTTTCTCAACAACAACCGTTTCAACACTAACAGAATATTTTCCATGGCCAAAATACATCCGTTCTAATTCGTTACGCACCATCTCAAGTGTAGAGCGATCAAATACATGCCCTTCTGCCAATCCTGTTTCTTTCAGCGTAGAGGTTAAATTGTCTGTTGGGATATCATCATTTCCAGAAATGGTAATTTTACCAATAGTGGGCCGCTCAACGACGTCAATAATTAGTATATTGTTTTCTCGAGATAATCCAATATCTTGAAAAAATCCGGTTTGAAATAATGCTTTTAAAATTTCAGAAGTTCTATTCTCGGTTAATGCTTCGCCTTCTGTAATAGGCAAATAGTTAATAACCGTCCCTTCCGTAATACGTTGTAGTCCTTCGATGCGAATGTCTTCAACGATAAAAGTTTCAAATGCACAGACTTGTTGAATGGGCTGAGTTAACAACCCAGCAAGCAAAACGCTCCAGTACTTATTCATACTTCTTTCTTTACACCAGATTTATTGTTGTTATTTTCTTAATTTTTATAGATGCAATTGATTCGTTCAACTAGCAAAAACATTCTTTAAAATATAGCTATAGAGGCGCCATACTAACACAGCAAAGAATAAAAGTAAGGGGTAAAAATAGCAGCTAAAAGCTTTTATAAAGCGTTTTTATTTGTTATCGGGCTAATATATTTGTGACTGTCTTAAGTTACTTAGAGTTACTTAGAATTGTATATATTTATGACTGTCCTGTTTTCTCAGTTGCATTATGTACTAAACGTTCCGCCAATATTCGCATTGGATCAATTAACGGGACAGTCTGAATATGTAATTCTGTTAGAACTAATGGAATTTCTGTGCAACCTAAAATAATGCTCTCGGCTCCTTGCTGGATTAAAACATCAACAAACGCTAGCATGTTTTTGCGTGTTTTTTCTTTATTATGCATTCCAGATTTAATTCCCCAACTTAAATTATAAATCGTATCGTGCACTTTATGTTGCTCAGAAACTGAGACTTCAATTACTTCAAATCCCATTGGTATTAAAATGTCATGGTATATTTTTGCTTCACGCGTTCCTGTTGTAGAAATCAAACCAATTTTATGCATATGACTAAATTTTTCTTTTATAGCCTTGCCTGTTTCCTCTATCATATTAATCAAATGCAAATGATCTAAATGCTTATCACTCATGAGCGCTTCAAGTTTTTGGAAAATTTTAGCCGCATGAAATGTATTACAAGGAATACCAACATAGAGCTCTTCATGTTGATGAGCTGCCATCACCTCAAATAACTCCATAACTTCTATCGCGCCTTCCGCGGGGTTTGGCGCATCACTATTTTTGAAGTTCAAGTACGTCGAACGGTCAGAGATCATATCCGGGCAGGATAAATGAAAGGTTTGAATATGTTCTTGATCACTTTGCGGATGATTTTGTTTGCGGGTTTCCTCTAAAATATAGTGCTCCAAGCAAACACCCGCCTCAGGCCCAACGCCACCCAGTATTCCGATTGCTTTTTTTGCGTGCATAAGCACCTATGCTATATTTGAAAAGTATATTATTAAAATATAGCAGCAGAATTTTTCCGACTCAGAGATATGCTGAGTTAAACTATAGTTATGCAGTAAATCATGCCTCTCCCTATCGTGGTTCAAATAAAAAAGTGACTCAATACTAAATTATTTACTAAGCGAGACAGGAGATAATTTTTTTTCTCTATCCGGGGGAGATTTTTCTTGCTTTGATTTTTTTGTCTTACTCAATAAATCAAATTGTGTTAATAAACCAAAGTGATCTGAAGGCCAGGTATCGGCCCCACCATCAATTGGTCTTGTTCCTATTTTTTTTATAAAGGCTGGCTTTAAATATTCATTGTCATTTCCATTTAACAACACACGATCATAACGTTCTTGCTTTGATGCTTGTTTAAAGTTCAATCGCATTTTATTAATATCTGTATCTTCTGTATAACCAGGATCGCCATTTTTCAGTTTAAGCCAGAGGTCATCAAATGCTTTAGAGATATGCCTATTTTCTTCAGCATCATCCCCAAAATTAAAATCTCCGGCGACTATTTGAGTCTGCTCCCCTCCTTCACCTAAGATCTTAAACATAGTCTCGAGCTGTGCTTTTCTGAATGTAGAATATTGTTTACTCGAATGCAAGTGCACATTATTCACTGATACTTTACTAGGTCCAACCTGAAGTTCAGCTTGTAATAATGTATAGATTTCATAACCAGGCAAGCCATAAACCTTAGCAGAGATAATTGGGTATTTTGACAGTATTATCTGACTAAGCCCAAAGTAAGACTTGACACGCTCGGAATTAAAATCAGTACTATAAAAGTTATCTCTGATATAAGGATTATTTAATATCGCTTCAGCCCAATCGGCCGATACTTCTTGTAAACAAATAACATCTGGCTCTTCACTTTTAATAATTTTTAATACTGCAGCAGAGCGCTCAGGAAATTTAAAGTATGGGCTACCGCTATCTTGTGGAGCACCCCAAATATTATAAGTTAAAAGTTTCATTTCTTTAGGACTAGTTTGAATGGAGCTTGCCTCAGCAGACTCAATTTGGGATGAAGACATCTCTTTCCATGAGCCACTACCAAATAATGGTAGAAATTTATTTTTAATAAACCGAGCTGGTTTTAATACAGCTGTAAATAGTGGGCTAATAACCACATCATAAGTTAAAGATTTTGTGCCGCCCATCATATTCCACTACTCCAAAACGCTAATTTTTGTATAAATGTTTACCCGCCTTACGGTTATTCTCGAAGCTAACCTAGCATGCGAATAATAATTCACATTATTCAAACTTCAAGTCAAACGCAACAAGTACAAAATTTTGTAAGTGACAGTATATATCAAAACAGCTCAAGCGGAAAGTTGTTTTACTAACACCTGTCATCTAGACTTAATCATATTATCGGATAATTAGAGATACTGAGAGTAAAACATGAAACACCATATAGCAGTAATTACACTCTTAGCCGCTTTTTCACCATCTTTATTTGCAATTGATGCGGATTCTTTTTTCTTATTAGATGTTGAAGATAGTTGTATCTCCACGAAAGAGTTAATGTCGGGTGAGAAGAAAGAGTACCAGCAATCACCAGATATTTTGCCTGAAAATAGTTTTATTATTTTTAAGCCTCAAAAAGATATAAAGTCAGATATTACCAATATTAATACTCTTCAAGAAAAAGTAGAAGATTTTTTTGAAAAGAAGAATATCGCACCGGCAGATATTAATAATGAAATAATGCAAAAAATAACACCCCATTCTTTAATTCAAATATTGAAATCTGCCTTACAAGATAATGATCTTCTTGAAGCTATGGCGAAAAGATCATATATCCATGTTATGGGATTTACAAAAATAGTCTTATTGGTAGGCCCTAAGGACAAAAATTATAAAGTTCGATTGCACCTTTGGTGGCCCAATAAAGAAGGTACTGCGCAAAAACTAATCCTTGAAGATAAGCATGTTCACAAATGGGATTTTGCTTCAAAAATGTTTTCTGGTGGCTTTGAGGATCAACTCTATGTTACAAGTGATGTTCGAGAAGGTGAAAAACTATCGTATATACGCTTGACTGAAAAACTAAGCAAACTACCCAAAGAAGAGCAAGATAAAATTTACAATAGCCTGAGTGCTATTGAAAATGCTATGTATGGTAAATCAAAATTTCAAAAAAAGAAATTTCGCTGCAGTATAGATAAAAAAAATATATATACTAAAAATGAAATTATTGAAAAGTTAGATTTATCTGAAAAAGATTTTATTGATATTTTATCTGTACATGAAAGCTATGTTACTATGCCTAATATATCTGGAGAATACGGCTTAAAAAAAGTAGGCTTAAAACATTTAAGTTTCCCTGTTATATATGACATTGATGATGGCTATGGCTATTTTCATCGTCACAACTTAAGTCATCGCTTAATGTCAGATCCTGATGATATGGTCGCTACTCTTGTTATTACCTACCCCCCCATAGATACTGTTGAACCGTATATATTAATGAGAAGTGAAGAAGGTGAAGATATTACTAAGGTAGCACCTATATTAACTAAAGAAAGACTTATTGAGCAAATCACACGATTTATAAAATATATGGAAGACAAAAACTCTATACCGAACAAACCATAAATTAAAATTTATTGATTTATTTCAAAACATCCGCAATAAATCATTATAAAAAGCAACGGTCATGATAAATATCAAAAACATCATGCCCAGTTTAAAGCCAAATATTTGGACTTTTTCTGAAACAGGCTTTCTGGTGAAAAATTCAATCGCGTAATACAATAAATGCCCACCATCTAAGATTGGAATGGGCAAAAGATTAATCACCCCCAAACTAATGCTAATCATCGCAAGAAAATTTAAATAATATTCAAAACCAATGCTAGCAGAAACCCCTGCGCCTTGGGCAATCGTAATAGGTCCACTCAGATTATATAACCCAATATCCCCCACTACCATTTTGCCAATCATTTTAAAACTGATGACAATAAAATCTGCAGTTTTTTGCACACTCGCCGTAAAAGCATCCCAAGGATTAAACCGCTCAACCCATTGTAATGATTTGTCTAGCTCAGGTATTTTAACCAGTAAACCTGCGTAACCTTTGCTTTGATTGTTCCCCAAGTCATATTGTCGAGGCACTAGCTTTAATAATTTTGTATAGCCTTCTTCTCTTTGAACCACAATATCCAATGACTGATTCGCACTTTTTTCAACTACTTGGGTAAAATCTAACCACTGTTTGACTTCTTTACCGTCAACGGATAAAACAATATCGCCCGCTAAAAATCCAGCTGCGACTGCAGGCTCGCCCATTTGTGTTTCATGAACAATAGGCGGGATTTCAGGAAAGTATGGCGTTATACCTAATGAATTGAACAAATCAGGATTCTCTCGATCCATTGTCCAGTCTATTAAGTTTAAGTTCGCAATTTTATGCTCGCCATTGTCAGCCTTGAGCTCAAAACGCAAATAATCACTATCGCCCAACCGAGGCATAATCGTTTTGGCGACATCTGACCAAGTTCTGGTTTTTTGATGATCTACAGTTAGTATTTGGTCCCCCGAACTAACCCCTGCTTGAGCCGCAATAGAACTAGGCACCACAGTCCCTACCTTAGGAATCGTGCCAGTAATCCCAATCATAAACATTAGCCAATAAGCTAATATGGCAAAAATAAAATTAAAAATCGGTCCTGCTGCAACTACTGCTGTACGCACCCAAAGTGGCTTGCAGTTAAAGGCTTGTCCTTGCTCTTCAGGCTGAACATTGTCTTCACGTTCATCGAGCATTTTTACGTATCCACCTAGAGGAATTGCGGCAATCACATACTCAGTGCCGTCTTTACCCGTCCAGGATATTAATTTGCGCCCAAATCCCACCGAGAATCTCAGTACTTTTACGCCCAAGCGCCTTGCTACCCAAAAATGACCAAACTCATGGAAGGCAACCAAAATCGCAATAGCGGCTAAAAATGAAAATATGGTTATGAGGATACTGGTCATAAAATTAATCTCACAATTTATGAACTTGAATTTTATTCACTTAAGCTTAGGGCATACTGCCTAGCCAATTGATCGGCATAGATTGCGTCTTCGATACTTGTGATTTTCAAATCATAATATTTATTCAACACACTTTCTATCATAGCGGGAATTTGATCAAAGCGCACGCGTTCCGTTAAAAATGCGTGTACAGCCACTTCATTACTGGCATTTAGAATAGCAGGCGCAGCGCCACCCAATTTAAGAGCCTCAAAAGCCAAAGCCAAACATCGAAATTTTGCGGTATCGGGAGGGCTAAAATTAAGCTGGCCCACACTGAATAAATCCAATCTAGGGGCACCAGAAGTCATTCTTTTAGGCCAAGCTAAGCTATGCGCAATTGCAACACGCATATCGTGCGAGCCCATTTGTGCCAAATAGGAGCCATCAATATACTCTACCAAAGAGTGCACAATACTTTCTGGATGGATAACAACCTGAATTTGATCCGGAGATAAACCAAATAAATAGCACGCTTCTATGACTTCAAGTCCTTTATTCATCAGTGTGGCACTATCGACTGAGATTTTGGGTCCCATATCCCAAGTAGGATGATCACAGGCCAATGTCGGCGTGATATCAGAAAACTGTTTGATATCCCAATTTAGAAATGGCCCACCTGAAGCAGTCAAATGAACTTTATAAATATTTTTGGGACTTGTGCCTGCCTGATAATTATCAGGCAAACATTGAAAAATGGCATTATGCTCACTGTCTACGGGTAATACTGTGGCACCATATTTTTGAGCTGCATCTAACATAAATGATCCAGCCATCACCAATGGTTCTTTATTGGCAATTAAGACTGTTTTGCCTGCTTTGATGGCTGATAACGTCGGCAATAGCCCTTTGGCACCCACAATGGCTGACATGACTTTATCTACTGACGCCAGTGCGGCCACATCAATTAAAGCTTGCTCGCCTGATAAAACAGTAATATCCAGTTTTGGCTTTACATTATCTAATAAATCTTTTAACTGCTTTGCAGCAGCATCATTTGCCATCACAGCAAATTTGGGTTGAAACTTTAGGCATTGTTCAAAAAGTATTTTGAAAGCCGTATTCGCCGTAAGCGCTTCAATATGAAATTGCTCAGGATGTTTTGCGATAACCTTCAAAGTATTTTGTCCTATAGAGCCGGTGGCGCCTAAAATACAAATACCTTGCGTCATAAAAAATAACCTTGAATAAAATAATTAAAACTGTAAAGCAAATGCAAAGATAGGCAATGTTGGCAATAAGCTATCAATACGATCGAGAATTCCACCATGGCCTGGCAAAATACGCCCGCTGTCTTTAGCACCTTTATTACGTTTAAGCAAACTTTCAAACAGATCGCCTAAAATTGAAACTATTGCAATCAAGATGCCCAATCCCAACCACAAAAATATATTTTGCAATACAAAGGGCAAAGCTTGACCATCTAATTGGTTGATGGCGATGCAATAGTGCCAGAGAGCATAAGTGCCGCCCCCCACAATAGCCGATCCAAATACCCCCCCTAAACAACCTTCTATGGTTTTACCTGGGCTAACGGGAGACAATTTATTTTGCCCCAAAGCGCGTCCCACAAAATAGGCCGCAGTATCACTCATCCAAATAAAAGCAAATAAAGTCAACAATAGATAACCGCCATAGGCTTGCGCTTGAATATAACATAAACTCATAAACGCAAAGCCTAAAACCATGAAACCACTGAGCGCACTTATGCAAGGCGTATGAAAGCTATTGAGTCTATCTGAACGATACCGTAAAACCGTCAGTATAGGAAATAGCCAAAAAACCAAGGCGACGGGCAATAGCCATCCTATTGGCAGGAAGTAATATAGTGACATCGTTAAACCCAGAAAAAATAGAAAAGCCCATTTATCTCGATTTTTATGGAATGTTAAGTTTGCCCACTCTGTCCCACCTAAAAATATCGATAAGGCAACCACTATTTGAAAAGGCACAGAAGGCAGTTTTAAAACACCCCACAAAACAAAAGGGATTAAGACAATAGCGGTTAGAATTCGGTATTTGAGCATAATGCAACCTGCTCTGAAGTTAGTCCAAATCGACGTTCGCAACCGGCATAAAACGTTAATGCTTTTTTAAAAACATCGAGATCAAATTCAGGCCATAACGTCGGTGTAAAATACATCTCACTGTAAGCAAGATTCCACAACATAAAATTACTCATTCGCTGCACACCGCTGGTGCGAATAAAAAGCTCAGGCTCAGGCAGACCATAAAACGATAAATATCGTTCTAAATCACTCTCACTAACAGGCGTGGTGTCTACATCTCCTTGTGCAAGTCGATGAGTTAAAAGTTGGTTCACCGCCTGCATAATATCCCAGCGCCCACTGTAGTTGACTGCAATATTTAGAGTCAAAGCGGTATTATGTTGCGTCAAGTTCTCACCTGCTTCAATCGCATCTCGTAAAGCGGGTGCTAATGCGCTTCTATCACCGACCACTCTGAGCTTAACACTCTCGTTATGTAATCTAGAAATTTCTCTTTTGAGAGCAAGATAAAAAATACGAAAAATATTTCTCACCTCTTGTGAAGGACGTTTCCAGTTTTCTTGGCCAAAAGCAAACAACGTTAGGTTTGGAATGTCATAAGCAAGACAGCTCTTAACCAATGACCAAGCACTGTCTACTCCCTTTCTATGGCCCGATGTACGGCTCATATTTTGCTGTTGAGCCCAACGACCGTTGCCATCCATTACAACAGCCACATGTTTGGGCATATTTTGTTCGCCGGCCAACAATCCAGTATTATCCAAAAACTGCTTATTCACAAATTGTTATATCCGTTTAATATTAGGGTTATCTAAATCGCCATCAAGTCCTTTTCTTTTACAGCAAGAACCTCATCAACTTTTTTAATATAACTGTCTGTCAATTTTTGTATAGCATCTTCGCCTTTACGCTGCTCGTCTTCACTAATTTCTTTGTCTTTTTGAAGCTCTTTGAAACTCGCGTTACAATCGCGGCGAACATTCCGAATAGCTACTTTTGATTGTTCCCCTTCCGCCTTGACTTTTTTAATCAGTTCTTTACGGCGCTCTTCACTTAAAGGCGGGATCGGTACGCGGATAACATCGCCACTCGTTGCAGGATTTAATCCTAAATCTGAAATACGTATCGCTTTTTCAACCGCCTGAACCATTTGCTTTTCCCATGGTTTCACGCTCAGACATAAAGCGCCATCCAGGTGAACTGCTGCAACTTGGCTCAGAGGAGTATCATTACCATAGTAAGAAACCATTATCGAATCTAAAAGGCTAGGATGGGCACGCCCGGCTCTTAGCTTAGCAAGATTACCTTCTAACCCTTGAATGCTTTTAGCCATTCTGGTTTTTGCATCGCTTTCAATTTCTTTAATCATCATTCACCTCGTTCAATCAAGGTACCTTCACTCTCACCTTTTACGATTCTAAGTAAAGCCCCTTGATTATTCATATTGAATACTCGAATCTTCATATCATGATCGCGACACTGACAGAATGCGGTCAGGTCCATTACGCCTAGCTCTTTTTCAAGCGCAGTTTGATAGGTTAAACGCTCAAACAAAGTGGCCATAGGATCTTTTGCGGGATCCGCAGAGTAAACCCCATCAACATCTGTGGCCTTCAATAATATATCGGCTTCAACTTCAATGGCGCGTAGGCTTGCAGCGGAATCCGTTGTAACCAATGGATTCCCAGTGCCACCTGAAAAAATAACAACGCGTTTTTGTTTCAGATGATGCATCGCTTTGCGTCTATCATAATGATCGACCACACCACTCATAGGAATCGCAGACATAATGCGGGTCGCAAGACCATGGCGTTCAAAAGCATCTCTCAGTGCAATTGCGTTCATGATCGTTGCCAACATGCCCATGTTGTCACCTGAGACTCGGCCAATGCCTGCCTCAGATAACGCTTTACCACGATAGAAATTACCCCCACCAACAACCAAGCCAACTTCTATTCCTAGAGTAATTAGCTCGCCTATTTCAATTGCTATTTTATTAATAACGTTGGGCGCAATACCAAAAGAAGCCTCACCTTGTAAGCCTTCTCCACTTAGCTTTAACAATATCCTTTTGTAGGCAAAGCTCATGCGTTGCTTCCTCTTGCTTGCTCTGCAACTTCATCCGCAAAACTTAACTTTTTCACTTCAATACCTTCACCCACTTCAAAGCGAGTGTAACGAACTATTTCGGCTTTGTTAGATTTGAGTAAAGCTGCAACGGTTTGATCTGGATCTTTAAAGAAAGGTTGGCCTACCAAACATTCTTCATTCATGATTTTCTTGATTTTGCCTTCAACAATTTTCTCAATAATATTTGCTGGTTTGCCTGACTCTTGTTCTTTCTCCAAGAATACAGCTTTTTGTTTTTCTATTTCGTCTTTGGGCATATCTTCGTGACGGAAATATTTAGGATTTAATGCAGCAATGTGCATCGCTAAATCTTTTGCTAGTGCTTCATCACCACCTTGCAAGGTTACAGCAACACCAATACGTTGACGATGAACATATGCCCCTACAACCTGGCCTGCCTCAGTCGTTTCTTTTAAAATGCGGCGCACCTGAACATTTTCACCAATTTTAGCAACCAAGCTTTCACGCACAGCATTTACCGTTTCACCATTGATCGTTTGCTCATATAGCGCTTCGACTGTATCAATGTCATTATCTAAACATAATTGTGTAACTTGCGTTGAAAAATTCACAAAGTTTTCATCTTTTGCAGCAAAATCAGTTTCACAATTAATTTCAGCAATGACGGTCGCTTTTTCATTGGCTTGTATTGCAATCATGCCTTCTGCAGCTGTACGCGCGGCAGATTTTTGTGCTTTTTTCTGGCCACGGCTAACGAGTAACATTTCTGCTTTTTTAATATCGCCTTCTGCTTCCGTTAATACTTTTTTGCACTCCATCATGCCAGCGCCTGTCTGTTCCCGTAAAGTTTTGACCATTTGTGCGGTAATTTTTTCTGCCATTTTATCTCTCTCTTAATTCAAAAAAAGGGGGCATGCCCCCTTATTAAACTGAAATTCAGTGACTAAAACGTATTTTATTTTTCATGACTCTCAATTTCAACAAACTCTTCTTCCATACCTGAATAGGTTTTAGATGATTCTTTTGCTTTCAAAATCACATCAGCGACTGTTGTGGTGTATAACTCAAGCGCACGCATAGCATCGTCATTACCAGGAATAATATAATCAATGCCATCTGGATCATTATTTGTGTCCACGATGCCTATCACAGGAATGCCTAATTTTTTGGCTTCGGCAACAGCGATTTTCTCATTACCCACGTCCAGAACAAATAACGCATCTGGTAAACCGCCCATGTCTTTAATACCGCCTAAACTGCGATCAAGCTTCTCTTTCTCACGGTTACGCATTAAAGCTTCTTTTTTCACCAACATATCCATGGTGCCATCATCTGACATTGTTTCTAGTTCTTTCAAACGCTTAATGGATTGCTTTACCGTTTTAAAGTTAGTCAACATACCGCCTAACCAACGATAATCAACATATGGCATACCACAACGCTCAGCTTGCTCACTTACCAATATACTTGCGTTATATTTTGTACCTACAAACAGGATCTTTCCACCCTTAGAGGCAGTACGACCGATGAAATCTAAAGCATTAACAAATAAAGGCAGGGTCTTGTCTAGATTGATAATATGAATTTTATTGCGAACACCATAGATGTATTGGCCCATTTTTGGGTTCCAAAAGCGTTTCTGATGTCCAAAGTGAATTCCAGCCTTTAACAACTGTCTCATATCTACATTTTGCATAAATAACTCCTAATAGGGTTGGGCCTCCACTCACCCCACTATCCAACCCGAAGGCACCCAGGATAATGTGACGGTAAGTGTGTGTAATAAATAACTTAAAAAGATTTGCATATCTTCCCGCGGCTTTATACCATATATCTCAGTTGTAGTTCAACAGAACTTTAAGTATTTGCCTAAATTTGGAGAGTCCATGGCCCTGTTAAAGACGAATGAAGAAAAAGATAAGATGCGAATCGCGGGAAAACTGGCCGCTGAAGTCCTTGAAATGATAACTCCGCTTGTTCAGGTGGGCATCAGTACGTTAGAGCTAAATGATATATGTCACGATTACATTGTTAATACTCAAAAGGCGATACCCGCGCCTCTTGATTATAAAGGCTTCCCAAAATCTATCTGTACATCCGTTAATCATGTCATCTGCCATGGGATCCCTAATGAAAAAAAACTTAAATCAGGTGATATCCTGAATATCGATGTGACAGTCATCAAAGATGGCTACCATGGAGATACTAGCAAAATGTTTTGCTTAGGCGAACCCTCTGTGCAAGCAAAACGCGTCACTAATATTGCAAGAGAATGCTTATTATTGGGATTAGAACGAATCAGACCTGGCGCACATTTAGGCGATATCGGGTATGCCATTCAAACACACGCCCATAAACATCGGCTTTCTGTCGTTAGAGAGTATTGTGGGCATGGTATTGGCACTATTTTCCATGAAGATCCTCAAGTCCTTCATTATGGTAAAGAGAATACAGGCATAGTGCTAGAAGAAGGCATGACTTTCACCGTAGAACCTATGATTAATGTTGGCAAACGACACACAAAATTATTGCCAGATGACTGGACGGTTGTCACCAAGGATCGCAGCCTGTCTGCTCAATGGGAGCATACACTGTTAGTCACGGCCACAGGCGTCGAAGTTTTAACAAAACGCCAAGAAGAAAACGATTTACCATGAAATCACTTGGCATGGACGCCTTATTTGACTTTACACAAACAATCGATATTGATTCATTACAATACTTTAAAAATCCAAGTACTTTTAAGCAGTATATCCAAGAAAACCTAGCAGCAAGACATCAAGAAATTAATAACAGCTTTTGGGAAAATCACTCCATATCAGCTATCCTAGTCAACCGGGCTCGACTCGCAGATAGAGCGATTAGACTGATTTGGCATTGGCATAATATGTCACAGTTTCATGATGTCGCTATAATCGCAACGGGTGGTTATGGTGACCAACATCTTCATCCCCATTCTGATATCGATACGCTCATTATTGTTCCTAATCACACCACCCAAGCACTGAACCAACAGATCGAAACCATGATCAGCTTTTTATGGGATGTTGGCTTTAATTTCTCAACCAGTGTTTTGACATTAGCTGAGAATAAAACATTAGCAAAATCCGATGTCTCCATGTTTACTAGCTTATTGTCATCTAGACACATTGTTGGCTCAGAAAAAGTTTCTGCAGAAATAAAAAATCTACCTTATACAGATAGTGATTTATGGCCTTTTAAAGAGTTCTATTATGCAAAGTTAAAAGAACGGCAGGACAGACATCAGCGATTTGCAAATAGTGAGAACAACCAAGAGCCCAACATCAAAGAAAGCCCTGGCGCTTTAAGGGATATAGACTTTATAGTATGGCTTGCGAAACGACGGTATGGTAACAATGCCTTATTATCACTTTGTAAAAACCATAACTTTACTGAGTTTGAGCTAGAACTTCTCAACAAGACGAAGCTTGCCTTTTGGGAAATTCGATATGCATTACATCTACTGACCCCAAAACCCAACGACCGACTTTACTTAGAATATCAAGCCGATATCGCGAAATCCCTTGACTGGCCTGGGCAGACTTTGAATGAGTCTGTTGCTGATATGATGCAGCAATATTTTAGTATGGCGGCACAAATAAAAGCCATAAGTGATATTTTAGCGCAACGCTTCCAAGAACGATTAAATCCAGCAAAAGCAGAAACGCGTCATGTGCTATCGGCCCATTGCCAACTCGTAGGCAATTTTCTAGATATCACCCAAATGGAATGGTTCACGCAACAACCAGAAGAGTTTATCTCACTCTTTCTCATTCATGCTAATACTTATGCGATTGAAGGCTTTACCGCAAAAACAAACCAAGCACTATATGTCTATTTTAATCGCCAGCCCAAAGGTAAGTTATTAAATAACCCTATCGCTAGAGAATATTTTGTTGAGCTTTTCCAATTTCCTCACAAAGTTGGCGACACATTAAGCCTAATGAATCGACTAGGCGTTTTATCTCAATTTGTTCCGGCTTTTTCTGATTTAATTGGCCAAATGCAATTTGATTTAAATCATATTTATACGACTGATGCCCATACTCTGCGCGTTATTCAGTTCGTCCAAGCATTTTATCTAGAAACCAACAAAAATGATTTACCCTTTGTCGCTGATTGCCTAAAAATCTGCGATGATCCATTCATTTTATATTGTGCAGCTTTTTTTCATGATATCGGCAAAGGACGTGGCGGCGATCATAGTCAGATTGGTCAGGAAATAGCTTTGACCTTCTGCCAAACATTTAAACTTAGTACAAAACGAACAGAACTAATCACTTGGCTCGTCTTTCACCATTTGGCATTGTCTCGCTTCGCACAGAGTAAAGATTTAACCGATGAAAATATGATTTTTGAATTTGCCACTTTCGCCGAAAGCAAAGAGAAATTATGCTATTTATATTTGCTAACGGCCGCAGACATACAGGGAACCAATCCAAAGTTATGGAACAGCTGGCGTCGCGCCTTGTTGCGTGATTTATTCAATAAAACTTTGACTTTATTAAACCAAACTTCGAAACCAACAAAGCCATCAAAAACATCGACGCGTAAAAGAAAAGTTATTCAATCTTTGTTGAAAGATAATATTAACGAAACAGATGTTTTTGCTTTTTGGGAAAACCTTGAAGCAGATTACTTTGAAATGACCAATTCGCAGAGTCTAAAGTGGCATGCGGTTGAGTTTTTAAAGCATCCACCTAATAGCCCCCTAATAGCCATACGCCCTCACTGGAACAAAGCTGGCACAGATGTTTTTATTTACGCTCATGACTCTTATGGCCTTTTTGCTTCCATTTGCCAGACGCTTGAGAAATTAAGATTAACAATTGCTGATGCGAAAATCTCAACGACAAAGTCTGGTTATGGTTTATATGGTCTTATAATCTTAGAAAGCTCAGGCCAGCCTATCACGGGGCCACAAAGATTGATGGAAATAAAAACCGCTTTATTTAGATTATTACACTCTGTCTCTGAGCAAGATGATTCATTATTAAAGTTACCTTATTTTTCTCGTCGTGTACCGAGATGGTATAAACATTATCAAACAAACGCCAAAGTAGAGATCTATTCATCGCCAGATTTACAATATACTATTATAGAGGTCCATGCGCCTGATTTTCCTGGACTACTCGCTCGAATTGGACAAATTTTGGTTAAACACAATTTATCAATACATAGTGCAAAGATAAATACCTTGGCTGATAAAGTCATTGACTTCTTTTATGTGACCAACAAGAAAAATCATATGCCTTTAGATTCTGAAAAAACCAAGCAAGCCTTACGTAGAGAGATTATTCTTGCCTTACGTTAGACCTATATTTCATACTCACGAATATCCTGCAGCTGAGGAATCATAACATCAGACCACAATATTAGACTGTCCTATTTATAATAAAAAATCACTTAAACAAATTAATATCAAATTAGACTGTCCTAATTTCAATATAAATGACTTAAACTAATTAATATAGAGCAGACATAACTTTCCAGTATGAATAGAATACGAATAAACTCATTTTTGAACGGCTTAATCTATGGCGTTGCAGAATGGGAGCATATTTTCCCAAAAAAATCTTAAGCCTAATATAGGGTTAGGCTTGGTAGGAGATTCTGGCTAGCGCCAGCCCCTTCGGAGAACTGGTTAAATTATTTTTTCGAAATTGGGATATTAATGACGCGCCTCCTACAAGATAAGAAAACTTCTCTTGTAGACTTTTAACCATCGACATCCATCCTATCGCTAATAAACCCAAACGCTCAAATATGTGAGACATATTCTCTGGTATGGCACCGACTTTGTCTTCACGAATAACGCGCCCAGTTTCTTCTATTAACTCAATATAGTCTGATAAGTTAAAATTTATTGTAGGGCTATCACAGGATTTCCCTACAAATAAAGGTAATAGACTTTTAGGTTGGGGTAACTTATCAATTTGAGGTTTAACCTGATTTTTAATTTTGAATTCTTGCTTTATTTTTTGCGTCATATGTCGCAAGCGTTCTTGGATGGAAGTAAAATCTGAAAATTCAGGTGTGTTCGCTATACCTGCTCTTATGGGGTTTAAATCAACATAGGCCATTGCACTTAGTATTGCCCCCTCATCAAGTAATGCTTGTGATTTAAAGCGCCCTTCCCAAAAATGCCCCTTGCACCCATCTTCTTTATTTGCAAGCTTTGCAATCAGTTCATTTAAATTGCGCATATACCAACTAATACTACATAAGCGTTCTCGCCATATATTAATTTTTTTGCTTATTTCTTGGCTTCCAAGAGCAAACTGTTTTGCATCTTTTGGATATAATTTACCCCATTGCTGGTGCACTTCACTATCAGTCCAATTTTTTACTTGTTGGTCATCAACATATAACACCAAATGATAATGATTGTTCATGACACCATAGGCACATATTTTAATGGCGAATATTTCAGAGAGGTACTTAATTCGAGAAACAATCCAGTTTTTACGTTGATTGTAATCTGTGGTGCCTTCCGTGTTTTCACCACATAAATACGAACCACGTACACAACGATTCATACAATGATAATATTTTGTAGATTCTAAGTCGACTTGTTCTGAGCGGGGAATTGTCATCCTGCCAAATCTTATATTGCATCCTGCTTGAAGCTGAATATAACACCACCTTAATTCCTATACAACAAATTTTAGACTGTCCTATAAATATTCAGATTGGATAAGGATGAAATATGTTTCTATACTAGGTCATATAACATGCTAAAAGTATACTCGGAGATCTCAACGTGACATCAAACTATGTTGCTTATATATCAACAGATACGAAGAAAAAAGATGATTCTGGCCATAGCTGCTGTAATGAACAGCTTGCAGACCAAGAGTCTAGAATAGATAAATTTTTGTTAGAGAAAAACTCTAATACTGGTAAAGCTGTCCTATTAAAAACATTTATAGAGCTGGGAGATAACAAACGTAGTCGCCATCCCTGGCCCGAACTAGAAGATGCAATACAATATGCAATTGAAAACAAAGCATATCTACTAATTCCAGACATCAAAAATTTAACCAATAACGCTTCTTTTGCTGGCCTAATAGAGTCATATCTATCATCACACAGCAATGATCCCAGTTTCACTCCTGATATTTACTGTTGCGACAAACCTTACATCAAAAAAGAAAATTTCAAAGCAATTGTCACTCACTCAGAACAACAAAGAAAAATGCACGGAGAATTAATCAAAGAAGGGCTTACTCGCTCTAACTGTAAGTCTGGAAATCCTAATGCTATTAATATTATAAACAAAGTCAACAAGCCAAAGATTGATAATGCAATCGTTTTTGCCTTAGCGCTTGCCCCCATAATTAATTACTACCAACTACAGGGGCTGTCTCAAAGAAAATTGGTTGCCCAGTTAAATGAAGATGGTTTCACGGCTCCAGAAGGTGGACACTGGGTCCTCAGCCAATTGCAAAAAGTATTAAAACGTATAAAAGTAAATGAATCTGCGCTGTCACTAGAACAGCAAATAGAAACACTTAAAACTAAAAATCTGAATAATAAAGATATTTCACAACGCTTTAATGAATTAGATATTCCTGCCCCCATAGGTAATAGCTGGTCAGCTGAGCTGATCACGCAACTCGAAGAAAGGCTCCAACAGATACACAACATCATTGAATTTCATGAGTTTGTAATCAATTTGAGCCCAATTTTAGAGAAATATCATATAGATGATCTAAATGAAGATGTATTTGCAAACGAACTACAACTGGCAAACATCAATATACCAACGTCTTTTTATTCAGGCGATTCCACAAACTAATCATTGCTCATGGAAAATACAATGCCAATACTCAACCAAAAAGAAATCTCTGAATTTTTACAAAGTCACCAGGAGGATGGTTTAAATGCCATTTTGCAACACATAATACAAACCTCAAAGTGTGCAGCTAACTGTGAAAATTTAATAGCCAATCCTAAATATCCATCTATGCTAGAAATGGCGCAAAAACGTGGAACCTTAACTTCAAGCCATCAAATTTTGCTGGAGCAGCTAGAAAGACTTCGTAAATTAGAATGCCACGAAAACAGTCTTAGAAACAAAGCCCCAAGAAGAAACTAGTAGGCTATTTTTTGGATTTAGGGCCTGGCTTATAAATATTCTGGCTCTCACTGCGGGTATCATTTTCCTGCTTGTTAACAACGTCTCTGCGAGTTGAATAAAAAGATTTATTTTTTTCTTTTGCTTGGCGCTCTTTAGAGACCATTTTATCTTTTAACTCTGAACCTTCCGCAATTTCAGTAATTTGACTACCAAGATTCACAATATGAGAAACATCAGAAACACTTAAACCCAAAACTTTTGAGATTTGGCTAAGAGAACAAAAGCCAATCAAATACCAGCAAAAAATCCATTGCCTTAATCCTTGCAAACTACCAACAGGTAACCCGGTAAAGTCATCAAAATCGCTGGCTCTACCCTCTCCTTTACAAGTTAAACACACATAATAATGACGTTGATCAGGTGCCTCAGGAGGCGGATCACGTCTTACAATATTTGAGGATTTACATTTAGGACAAACAATGCCTTTAGGCCATCTAAGCATTTGTAATGTTTTGAATACTTCTTTTTCGCCCAGCATATTTTTGATTGCTGCAATTCTAGAGTCTACATTGGCACCGCCCATCCCACGAGGCATGTCCCTGAGTTTTTTTAGAGCACTGACATTATCATGAGCTGAATTATCTCGACTGGACACCTTAGGCACCTCTTGTTCTAATGGAATCTCAACTGTTCGCTTCCCTTTATTATATTCCATCATACTAGACATATCTTGGGTAAGTGCAACAATAGGCTTCATTTTATGAGATATACTAGATCGCATATTCAAAAAAGAGAATTTACCTGAAGCATCGGCTTCAGAACTAACAGAGATACCTTCTGAAACTTGTATGTCAGATGACTCTTTTCTTAGAATAGCCGCAATCCTTTGGGTCCAATCTGACATTTACTCTGCCTCAATCAAGCTCTACGATAATTTATACCTAAATATAGAACCTGGAATCTACTGAAAATTAACGCAGATGTCAATTTGCTTACCCCGAATTTTTAGACTGTCCTGTATTTTCGTCCTTATTTCCATCCATATATTCAGAAAAAATGTGACTGTCCTGTTTGCTTAGAAACCGCTTGGTCTATTTGCATTCTTTTTCCCCAATTGTTCTTCGGCTGCTCCTATTCTTGTCATGGCATATTTTTGCTCTTTTCCAACTTGCTTACTAACATAACTTTCTATTGCTGCCTCTACCTTCTTATCGTCCTTAATATCTTTTTTATTACTAATTGCTGCGTCTTTTTCTGCATGCTGTAATATCACTGAACCACCAAAAGTGCTCCCTGGATCCTTACCATTCTTATCTGCTCGAGCTTGGGCATAATGCTTAAAGACATTCATCTCCTCAGGCGTAAATGTTTGACTGGGTGTGATTTCAAATTTTTGCCCGTTTTTCGGATTTATTGCAAAAAATGTTTTATCTTGTAAGATTGCTTGTTTTTTAAATTCTAATAAAATCGCTAAACCTAAATCAGGCTGTTCAACTTTTCTTCCTTTTTTGTCGGTGCCATACTCAACTTTAATCGGATTAGTTTCATCACCTTTGTTATGCTCTGCGATAGAAATTAGAACCGCGTCTTTAGTTTGTTCTTTTAAACTTCGATAAGCATTTTCACGCCCCACAGGATGGAAGCGAGTTCGATTGCCACCGACTAAATTATTTCGGTTAAAATCATAATGGACGTGTACTTTTTTGCCGAAATCTTCATGCTCAACTCTAAAGCGATCATTATGTTTACTATCAATTGTGTGTTTCTCTCGTGAAGAATCAAATTCTGTGGACTCATTCTTCGTTCTTTTATACCATTTTGACGTTTTATTTTTAGATAACTCGCCCTGCTCTACATTAAGAACCGCGTCACGTACATCATTAAAATTATCCTGTGAGCAGCCTCCCTTAGACATGATCTCGCCAATTTGAGATACATGCTTATCTAAAGTACCACTTGAATAACGACTGCGATGCTTAGATAGAACCGCCAAACTCACAAACATTTCCTGCAGCTTTTCTGCCGTTTTAAACTTAGCTGCTGCTGACGCCTTAGCCTCATCTGTTTCTGCAGCCGAATACTCTTGTCTAGCGCCTTTTTTAGCCAGGTCCATCTGCGCCGCTATTTGATGACATCGTTCATAGTGATCTTTATTCAGCTTGTTCCCGGTATTTCGTCCTGCAGTGAATTCAATGACACTTGCTAATTTAGCGTAAAAATCCTCGCCTTTTCCATACTCTCTTTGATAGGCTTCATTTGCTGGCTCAGTTAATTTGAAGTCTTCTCGAGATGAGCCTACTTCCGATCTTGGTTCTGCTCGATAGTTAGGCGTAAAACCTTGCGGAGTCATTTCGAATAAGAATTCATCGCTATTTGAGCTACTGTCTGCATTAAGACCATCCACATCCATGGATCGCTCTCCCTGAAGTTCCGCAGTTACACTAGGCCTTTGTGCCTGAGTAAATAAAACATCCGTATTTGGCGTGCCCCCTTGGGGCTCGCCTTGCGCAAGTTCTGCTGACCTTCCAGTCGTTGAAACAGAAAACACAGCGACGGCATCTGAACTTTCTCTCAAGCCACTTGATAAAGCAGCCAGTCCTTTGGGTTGCGGTTCTTCTTGTGATGGGGTTGATGATTGGTTCGACTGACTGTCATCAGGAACTATACCATCCACCCATTTGGTTTGTGGTGAAGCTTCTACAACAGATGAGGCCGTAGGAACTTCATTCTTGGCTGGTGGTGGTAACGGTTGACCATCCGTGACAATTGGTGGTGGTAGATCAGCAGCACTTGGCGGTGGCGGCATGGAAGTTTCTGCCCCCTCTCCGGGAGCTTTTCCCTGTTCACCTTGTGACAATTCTTGCTCTGCTTCAACAGCCTTTGCTTTTGCCTCTTGTTTTAACCGCTGTTGTTCTACCAATGCCGTTAAAGGCGCAAATAAATTATTAAATATAGCCGCTATCAATGTGGCAGTATCATCTTCACCTGCTTTTGTCACTTGAATCGTATCTTTCAAAATATCTGCATATTTCGGATAATCTTTTTTTATTGCTTGCAAACGTGCATCAGGCTCTAAGGTCTCTAGCGCTTTTAAATCAGGGTTTTCATTAATTTTCTGAGCCAGTTTTGTTCGCAACTGACTGCCTTCTTGTTTTTCAGGTGAGTCTTCTGCCAGTAATTGTTCATGCGCATCCTGTAATGTAGGTAAATTATTTGTTCTAGGCGGTACTGGTGGCGGCCCACCAACTTCTGAAGTATCTGATGCTAGTTCCGCTTGCTGTTCCGCGTTGTCTGTTGGTGTCGATGAATCAGCACGTGGCGGCACGGGGGGCGGCCCACCAACTTCTGAAGTGCCTGATGCAAGTTCCACTTGCTCTTCCGCGTTGTCTGTTGGTGTCGATGAATCAGTACGTGGCGGCACGGGGGGCGGCTCACCAATTTCTGAAGTGCCTGATGCAAGTTCCACTTGCTCTTCCGCGTTGTCTTTTGGTGCCGATAAATCATCCCGTGGCGGAACAGGTGGCGGAACAGGTGGCGGAGGACCATTCTCGCTGATATCATCCCGTGGCGGCACTGGCGGTGGCAAAACTTGATCTGCCGTTTCGCCTTGCTCTCTTGCTAATGCCTGCTGACGTTCCAATTCTGCAAGCTGTTCTGGTGTAATAGGGGGAGGCAGTGGATTCTGATTGGCTTCGACTTCATCCATCACAACTTGCTTACCAAGGGCATCATTTAAGACTTGATTTGCTTGTTGCACAGTTTCTTGTTCTGAAGGGAAGTCAGGATCGACTGGACATCTATTTAATATTTCTTGAAGCGCCTCAAGCTCAGTGCTCTCTGGCATCTCCCCTGCATCTAGTTTGGCTATTATTCCATAGCTCTTTGAATTTAATTCATCAAACTCCGGGCTATCATAGCCTTGAATACCAAATCTATTAATATCCGAAAGATGCAACGATAATAAACTCTTAATACCAGCCATTATATCACTAAGCTGCTGCATCTGAGGTGATAACTCGGCCTTTTCTCTTGGTGTCACGCCTTTTCCCTGCCTTGGTAAGGCAAAAGGATCATTTGTTTGCCGCCTCATGCCCCTTTTTATACCCTCCCTGACTTCTTCTCCTTCTTCAAATTGGAACTCTTTTATTGTATTTTCATCTTCATTTATAGTGACACTTTTTTTCTTGCCCCCGTCTTCTGGTGTATTTTGCGGAGGTGGAGGTGGTAATACTGTTTCTTCTGTTTCTGCTCTTTGCTTGCTTGCTAATGCCTGCTGGCGCTCCAATTCAGCTAGCCTCTCTGGCGTAATGGGCGCAGGGATATCTTCAGCTTTTTCAGTTTGTGGCGGAGCAGTCTCTATCTCCGCAGAAATGCTCGTTGACCATGAATCGGCAGAATAAGAATTAGAGCTGGAATTTTCCATTGCGGGTCGTCTATTCATCAGTGCTGCTCGCAAACTGTCTTCCATACTTTCTGGGGCAGTTGTCTCCCCTGTGTTTTCGTAGGATGGCGATTCGCCTGCTTGGCTTCCGGGCGGTGGTGGGCCTTCTTCTCCTGAAATAGGTGTTTTTTTCACCTCGTCTTTAGGTGGCGGAGGTGGTTTCACGCCGACTTTAGGTAACGGTGGAGGTGGAGGCGGTCCATCTGCTGCTGAAGGTAATGGTGGCGGTGGAGGTGGTCCATTTGAATCAGGATTCACTGATTGACTGGCTTCTCGCTGAGCGGCTTCATCTGCTTCTCTGGCCGTAGCTCTTTCTGCGCGCGCCTGTGACTCTGCTCTTGCTTCTTCTGCCGCCGCTAATTCAGCTTGCTGCTTTTCTTCTGCTATCTCTTTAAGCATGTTGTCTACAGAAAAAGGTTCACCAACACTACGACTTGCCCATTTTTCCTCAAAGAGTCTTTTCATTGGGATCTGCTCTAAAAGAGATAACCCTTTTGTTTTTTCATTTAACTCTGCTAAAGCTGTTTGTTTCAATTCCTTTTCATTCTGACCTGCAGCTTTTTTAGCTGTTTTTATCTCTTTTGCTCGCTGTGCCTCAACTGCTTTTCTAATATTAATGCCTATATCTAAAACTTCTGCAATAAGCCTAACATTCTCCTCTGCTTTTTTGTGGCTGCCCAAATCAAAGTCTTTCAATTCATCTGCAGCCTCTTCATCCTCCCAAAACTCAGAATATTTTTCATGTAATGCTTCTAATTTTTCCAAGGGAAGTTCACTTAGGCTTTCACCCTTGTATTTTATTTCCTTTAAACTCTGCGCAGCTTCCTCATTCGCATCAGAGTTATCTGTCAACGCCCTTGTTTCAAGCGCATCCAGTAGTATCGATGCCATATCTTTATTGTCATCTTCTGGTCCACCAGTGCTCATAAACACACACCTAAACATTGTTTAATATACAGGTAGGACAGTTTCCAGGCAGAAAAGTTCCAAGATCTGGGGTGATACTATATGAAAGGGAGCATATACATGCTTAGACCCCTTTTTTGTATTTCCGTTTGGTGATGCCAACATAAGCTGACTTCATAGGGGGGATATTTTTGTTGCCTATCCACGTTTTATCGAGGAAAAATTGAATGATGGTATTTTGCACACCCCAATAAAGTAAAGTGATAGTAAAAACAGCAATGGCCGTTAGCTGGATCTGCATAATATACCAACCACCAATGGCATGAATCACAATCAAGGTTAAAATTAATACGCCGATTCGTGAGCCAAATTTGCTCATGCCATAAATTTTAACTGCGTCTTTTAGCCATAAGCGATTTTTTTTAAATTCATCGGAAACAGGCATTAAGCCTGAGATAAAGAAATCTGTGAAACGATAGCGACATGTAATCGTATATAAAAACCAAAAACAAGTGCCTGCCAGCCCTAAAACAAACCAAGGCAAAATATTGGGTTGGTGTGCCCAATTATAGACGACAAACATCCAGTCGGTTCCGTAAAAAAATACGCCTCCCGCAATCAAAGCTGGTACACTCAGTGTCCCCAAGATGAGTTCCCGTATGGTTCGCCCTTCCGAAATTCTGGCTATATAACTCCCCCAAAAAGGACACCATAAGACCCACCAAGCCCAATACATCGCAGCAAAGCGATCCGCAACAGGCGCTAAATTAAAAAAGTCGTAACAAGTGGCACAATCAAGCTTGAGCAAAATTTCTGGAAAGCGTATTGCTATAAAATTATTACCCAACGCACCAAATAACATTAATGATAATAACATCACTAAAACAATAAAATATAACCCAAATAGGCTTATCTTTTTCGCGGCTAAGCGCTTAAATAGCTTCCTACCCCAACTTAAGGAAAAAATAGGGGTGACAAAACAAAACATGGATACTGTAAACAATGGAATCAATAAGTGGTCAAAACCAAAGAGTAATTTTACGGTATAACTACATAAGAGAATTATCGCCACCACAATCGTACCAAATGCAAACCAAGTCGCAGTAAAGCAAGTGGCTTCGACAAAAGTCTTCATGGGAGGCTGTAGCCATCTGGGACACCAAATTTCACAAATTTGGTAGTAAATAGGAACGCCTTTTTTAACATAGGTAAAATAGGCTAATACTAATCCCCATAAGGTAAAAATACTCCACGGAAAAATACCCCAATGTGATAGCATATATTGCCCAAGCACTTCTTTGGTAAAATAATAAGATATTGCCCCATGGGTAAACGCGGGCCCCGTCCCCAAATAGGCAATAATAGAGGCCAGCGTAAATAAGCCCAAAATAAGGTTTCCAACTATAATCGCTCCATACCATTGCCCTAGAGGCATTCGCGCTTTGCGCTCTCCTAGGGGCACGGAGCCAGCAGGCGTTAAACAAATAAATAATAAATAATACCCAATACAAACTGTTAAAATGCTATATAGCAAAATCCAGCCCGGCTGAGCATATGCGACCCAACCTATAGCAACATAGGCTAGAAGGACGACAATACTTTTAAGAAACCTAAAAACTTTAAGATTATTCATCGCAAAAAAAACGGGGCCTAAGCCCCGTCTATGTTCCTGTTGGCTTATTTTATGTCATATTACCATATAACCGGCCAACTGATAGATGTGTAATGTCCTCAAGTAGCTACTCTGCTGCTTCCTCAGCTGCTTTTTCTGCTTCTTTCGCAGCTTTCTTCATATTTTTCTCAGCTTCTGATGCCGCTTTTCTGATTTCAGAGTCTTCATCATTCATCTGATCCGTAAAGTCTTTCATCACAACGTATAGTCTTGCTGCATTTGCATTTAAAATAGCCATGGCAGCAGCCTCTTGCTCTTGTAATTTAAAGGCTTGAAACTGTATCCAGATGTTATAAGCCATCATATGATTCATCTCCCGCAACAAAGCTGTATCAGAAGACTTACCAACTTGGGCATACCATTCGGGATTTTGGAAACGGTCATTTGCATACTTCTCTATGGATTCCATCACTGTTTTTGCATCTGCGTTACCACTTTCTTCGTCCTCAGGTGATAATATTCTTCTAGATAAAATACCTGAAAGAATATTGGTGCTGGGTGACATGTTGACTGCATTGACCATAGCATCTGCCACAGTCTCTTGATCGGTTACAGATAATTTCTCATCGGCTGATAACGCTTGAAACTCATCAAGTGTCATATTTTTATATTTTTCTAACTTTTCCGCGGTACCTTTGTTAATTTCTACATCTGGACCAATGACAGTTGCCATAAACTGTTTCGCTAATTCTTCAGTAGTTTTATTGGTCCGAATGACTTCTCCCATATTTAGGCTGCTTGGCCCTTCTAAGCCCAAAATAAACTCTTCAAATCTAATCTGTGCTGCAGATTTTGGCGTTTCCAGCGCAAGATTACCCAGGATGGTATTGTGCTTTTCCTGTTGCTCGGGGGTTGGCCAATAGTCACCCATCTGCTGTTGAAATGCGTGATCAACTAACTGCTTTTCTCTCTCTTCTACTTTAGCCTCACCAACTTGCTTACCTGCTGTTAGAGCCCATAGGACGCCTGGTGCATTCATGAAACGTAACTTTTCATTTAATTGGTATTCTTTCAAACGCGCTTCGGCTTCGTAATTAATAATCGCCGCGGCAACATCTTTACGACTGTAGTTCCCAGCTTTAGCCACCTCAGCTCGGATTTGCTCTAACCTACCATCTAATGTACTGGTGTTGTTGTTTATTTCAGAGGCGTTGCTATCTTTAAGCTGATCGAATTTTGAGATGTTACTTTGCCTTAACCTCTCAATGGCAGCTTCGACACTAGCAAAAGACGCTACTGGCACCGCCAGCCCCACCGCTAGAACAACACTGCTCAATACTAGGGTTCGTTTAGAGTTTTTCATGATTCACCTATTGTTCTCTTCAAATTTATAAAATTCTATCGATATTGACTAATCGTAACCTAATCCATTATAAAGGAGCTACCACCGTCGCCAGGAAGATAGAAATCATTCCCGCCACTAGAATCACTATCCGTCGCATCACCGACACCAGTATATTGTACCCCAGTGCCTGATTGTGGATCAGATACAGCATCTGATGGAGAAACTGTAGCATTTGAAACTTCTGTTTTTAAAAATGCTACAGGCGGCAGAAATTTTTTCTGTGCTATTATTTCTTCATCAACTGTAGGCTTGACATCAGTGGTATATAAGTTGCCTGATTGTGCCACAACAGAACTACTCGCCATCAAGGCACTTACCATTACAGCCGCTGTTAATTTATTCATGTTCGGTCTCCAAAGCTTTTAAGATTAGGTTAATTCTTTCAGGGGCAAACACTCTGCCCAATAATTGTAAGCGCTCAAAGGCTAAATTTCGTTTTAAAAATAAATCCGCATATTTATTCTTATTGGTACCTTCTTTGGTATTCTCTTCCGCATAAATTAGTAACTTGGAAGCTGTGCCGGGCTTTAAGACATCTAAAAATTGCATCAGTCGTAAAGCCCTGCCAGAGCGCAAATTAGCAAACAGCTTTATCACCATAGCTTCATCATTTAACTCAAAATCATTCACATCGTCTAGACAAGTGCCTAGCCGTAATAAAGCCTCTTCCACTTGTGGGTCATGATCTGCTGCCCATGACTCAATGCCCTCCATGGAGGTCACGATTCGATACAGAGTTCTTTTGTCATAGTCATGCCAAAAAGAATGGACTGCTTCTAATGACAAATCTGGCATTTTAATTTCCTCAAGACTTTATTTATTATTCGTTCTTATTTCGTGTAAGATAACGGATCCACACACGTCATGTAACTTACTTTTATACTACGCCTTAAATTTTTAAATGACTACTTCTAAAATTACATAAAAAGTAATTTAATAATAAAAACTCAAAAGCGTTTCCAGCTAGGACTTAGATGAAAACAAATAGTTCCGAAGTATTGGCTAAAAATATGATTAAAAGCCCATTAAATACTATTTAACTGACATACAACCAATGTCCATTGTCTATTATTTTTAACCGATTATAACAACTAATACTAGCAACTCACGATAATTTGTAATTACACCCTTAAAATAAGCCATTTTCCTGAATTTATCAAAGATAAGGAGACCAAGAAATACTGATATAGCTTAATTATTATGATAGTTTAGTTTAACATGGGTGCTTTTTAACAAAGTTACGTGGTAAACTAACAGTTGATGGTGCGTATAGCGTGCAATTGTGTCAATATATAGAAGACATTGGGTGCAGTTACAAGTTTAACCCTAATAATAAATCAGCCAGTTGCGAAGGTGATCATCATGGGCAAACGTAGAGGAATCTTCAGCCATATTGTCGATACTCGTGTCGATAAGTGGATGAGTTGGGATTACATTTCTGAAACAACAGATCGAATCAAACGTTCTGTTGGCGATTTGATGACGCCCGAAAAACCGAAATATAAAGAAACTTTTCGCGAAGCGATGATTCGCCTCAATCTTAGTGAAGAAGATGTGCAACAGCGCAAAAAAGAATTTACACGACTGTTTTATATGTTTCTCTTAATTAGTTTAGGGATTATTGGTTATGCAGTTTATATGGCATACCAGGGTTATTTTGCTGCTTGTCTTATTTCTTTTTGTTTAGCTTGTTATTCATTCACACAAGCCTTTAAATGGCACTTTTGGTTATTCCAAATTCGAAATAGAAAACTAGGGTGCACCATTAAAGAATGGCTCAATGGCACCGTCATCGAACCCTCCTCCCATAATGAGCTTACAACAAAAACAAAAAAAGATGGCCCCCCAGCAAAAAGGAAGTCATAGAATGAGATTCCGCTACTTACTTCTGATTCTCTTAGCGATCATTCCTATTGCGGCACATGCTCAAGGTGTTTTTACCGTTCCAACCACCGACAAGTCCATGCAATATTTGGCTAGTATATTCGGCTCAATGGGTTCACTCCCCATTCAAGTTTCAGGCGATGACTCAAGTGTCTCCATAACATTTAGAACTTTAGTCGAACGCTTCAACGTAATTGTCTTTACCCTCGGTATCATCATCATTGCATGGACAGCGATGGTTTCCACTATTAGCACCGCCCAAGAGGGCGAAGTAATGGGGAAAAAATTCTCTTCTATATGGATCCCAGCCCGCATGGGATTTGGTATGTACTTTCTATTACCATCAAGTGGCGCCGGTGGTTATAGTTTAATTCAAACAGCCATCATGTGGATGATTGTACAAGGGGTTGGCGCAGCAAATGCTATCTGGAAAGAAATCGTCACAGATCCGAACTCCATTCACGAAGATACACGCCAAGCAACTCTAGCAGGTCAGGAAGGAGTTATTACAACTCTGTTTCAGGCCGCACTCTGTATGGAACGGATTAATAGTGAGCAATATTTACGCGATCAAGTTGGGGGTGAATCGGTTACCATGTTTCGTTCCGCTGAGGGCGACGAAGTAAAAGTTGGTTTAATTTCCGGCTCAGGAAGTACTGACCCCACAGAATTAGCCAAAGCATCCATGTGTGGTTCGTTTACGTTGCCATCAACAGCCGGACCTACTTCAGACGGAGACTCTAGGCTTGGCAGCTCAGGCGGTGGTGGGCTTGATATCGAATCTAGACAAACAATTTTGGCTGACGGACTAGAACAAGCATTTTTCGCGCTCGTTCCTGCAGCATTAGAGGCTTTGTACCCCCCCTCGAATGGACAATATACAACTACAAATGCACTAGTGACTGCAGCAAGAGCACTAGACGCGGCAATGGAATCATTAACCACTACGCATAACTATGACGATGAAAAAGCGCAGGCCATTGTACAAGGATGGATTCATGCGGGTAGTTATTATTTTAAGATTGTCGGCGGTATGGGGGGCGCATTGGGCCAATCAAACTCAATGTCTATTGCTTCAATCGCAGCAGATGAAGGAACCTTAGATGACACGTTTGGTGAGAATAATACTATTACTGCAGACATAGCCACTAAAACAAATACATACATAAACGAAGCAAGCAGAGTGGTTGGGACAACGAACCCATACGATAATGCCGCAGAGCCTTTAGGGTTTAATTCAAGCTTTTCTGCAGGTGGCGCGCAAAGTATTGTAGGGGCCATATTTGGCGATCTCTTTACCGATCTGGCTTTGAATATGGCAGAAACCATGACCGGCACTGGGAATAATACTGGTGCAGCCTCAGGTACACCCACGCAGCAACCAGATGATCCTGTTGTCACCATGTCTAGATTCGGCACTTCTGTTGTCAATATTGTCGAGGCTGTGTTTTTTGCCGCTTTACTTGCTGCGATGTTATTGTGGCTTGCTTCTAGTATTATGCATTCCATGAACCCTCTTGGCCCCATGATGGACTTTGTTGTCGGTATCGTCATGTCTGTTGCAGGCTTGATTATATCTTTATTATGGGTTGCGGGGATTAGTTTAGCACTGTATATACCTATGATCCCCTACCTTGTTTTTACTTTTTCAGCGATTACCTGGATTATACTGGTCATTGAAGCATTACTGGCCGCCCCCCTCGTCGGCTTAACTCTGGTTATGCCCTCAGAAGACGAACTAGGTAAAGCGGGGAATGGTATTGTGATACTTCTGGGCTTGTTCTTACGTCCTCCTCTTATGATCTTAGGATTTTTACTCTCAGTAAAACTACTGATGGTTGCCTTCACAATGTTAAATTATGGATTTGGCGCCACAATAAAAGGCAGCTTACAATTAGGAGCCATAGGTCTATTTGGGCCTGTTGCGATATTCACATTGTATGTGGGTGTTGCCATCGCTCTAGTACATGAATGTTTCACTCTCGTTTACAAACTGCCTGATCAAGTCATGCGCTGGATTGGATCTAGTAGCGGCGGTGGAGATGAAATGGGCAAAGTGAAAGGCATGCAAGGTTCTGTTGATAAAGGCGCTGGTGTTGGTAAAGGTGCAATGTCTGGTGGACTCAAAATCGCAGGCGACAAAGCAGGTGTAGGTAAATAGCCATGACTAAGTTAGTAAGCAAGAGGACGGAAAGATGAACATTTATTTCAAGTGGCTATTAACTTTGGCACTCTATGGGCTGTCCTTTACAAGTTATGCGTCTAGTACCTTTGATTTTGGTTGGACTAGCCCACCACAAGATAAATCCATAGAATTTTTGGGTCAGCTATTTGGTCCAGTGGGTGCAATTTTAGGCGGCCCCGACTCTGGGATTTTAGGTTCTGTTGTTCAAATCTTCAATATAGCGGTACTCGCACTTGGCAGTATTGTCGTCAGTTATACGATTATTGTATCCACCATGAATACGGCCCAGGAAGGGGAAGTCATGGGACGCAAATGGTCTTCTGCCTGGATTCCTCTTAGAGCCGCAATGGGTACGGCTATGTTAATACCCGCCCCCACCTATTCGCTAATACAAATTTTATTTATACAAATAACCATTATGGGGGTTCATGCCGCGAACCAAATTTGGGGATTGGTCATGAGTACTAACGAAGTAAGAGGGTTACATGGTTCAACCACCGTTCCCATTTCTTCATTGCAAGATAGAGCTAATGACTTAATGGCCGGACTAATCTGCGCAGAATATCTAAATTCTAAGCTTGGCTTAGACTCAAGTCCAAGCAAAATAGTTGCTTATGAAAATTCTCCTGGTGAGATTTTCATTGGCGTACCAGATGATCCTCAAAGAGCAAAAGTTTGTGGGGGTATTAAAGCCTCTGATTCACCTCCCGCTAATGTATCCGCTACAGATTGGGATAGTTACAATTTTACGGCGTTTGCAAATGCACTGGTTGTTTTAGAGCCGGCTGCTAGGGAAGCCTCTATACCACTAAACAAATCATCACAGCCTGACAACGTTAACTGGAGTGGCATAGATACTTTAACTAATGTTGTTAATATAATGAAAGGAACCATCGCCTCTGTCCCTGTTAATAGGGGCTCAGGTACCAGCTCCTCGGACGAACAAAACGCCATCGAACATGGCTGGTTATATGCTGGCAGTTATTATTTTACATTTGCTAATGAAGATAGTAACCATGAGCTATCGTTTCCACCTCCGGTTAGTGTCGATCGCGAGATTGCGGGCTTAGGAACTGATATGCAACACGGTATTGATGCGTGGGAGTTTGGTACTTATAGAGCAAATCTTTATTTAACACATGCAGGTACTGCATCATCAGGCTCAGGATCTGCGAATGCATCAAGCATGACCATTACCCCACCATCTAACATGGATCCTGATGTCTCTAGCTTTGTAGAACCCCTCATCAGTGGGCTTGAAGGGCTAGCAGAAGATTTTATGAGCCATATGACAACTAGCTTTGATGACCCTATTGCCTCTATAAGAAGAGTGGGGTCGGAAATAATGGTGACCTGTGAAAATATTTGGTTTGGCATAATCGTTATTGCTGTTATTCTACTGCTCCCCGCTTGCACCATGAGTGGTATTCAACCATTTTGCTGGGCGATAGGTGTTATTGGGTCTATTTTGATGCCAATACTGACATTGTTATTATCTTTGCTTTGGGTTGTCGGTTGTTCAATGGGTATTTATACGCCGATGATACCCTATTTAGTCTTTACCTTTACCGCTCTTGGATGGTTTATCCTCGTGATCGAAACCGTCATAGCGGCGCCTATTGTCGCATTAGGCGTGGTGAGTCCTGCAAATGAAGTTTTAGGTAAAGCGGCCCCTGCTGTAATGCTCATTACCGGTGTCTTTTTAAGGCCAAGCTTGATGGTCATTGGCTTCATTGGCGGCACACTACTAATTCGAACAATTATTGAAATGATTAATTACGGGTTTAACGCCACTATTGATGCCTCTATTTCTGGAGTAGGTGCATTCGGGATTATCGCTATTGTGTGCTTATATGGCGGGTTGGTACTCGCTGTCGTCCATGAATGTTTTAGCTTGGTCTATGTGCTGCCCGATAAAATCTTACGTTGGATTGGTGGTCAAGCAGAACAGTCTACTGTTGCACAAAATACCAAAGATATAGAAAAATCAGTACAAAAAGGTGCCGAAGCTGCTTCAGGTGTGATGAAAGGTACGGCTCAATTTGCTCATGACAAGGGTATTAAGCCTGCCGTTGATAAAGGTCCTGGCTTCGGTGGCGGCGGATCGCCTTCTATGCCCGGCGGTGGCGGTGGCGGAATGCCCGGCGGCGGCGGTGGCGGCGGTGGGGATATAGGCTTTTAAATCACCTTTGTTCGTATGCCCCTCGCTTTTGCTACGCCAAAAGCGAGGCTTCCCCCTTTCTCAAGTATATCCCTTATTGCTTTATCAACCACTTATACTGTCAAACACCACGCACATCTTTTAGCCAGCCAGTTAAATTGATCGACATTACGTTTTTCTGATAGTCTGCTTGCAATAGTAAAAACTCTCACAGGAAAGCCCCCATGACTTATCAGTTAAGTTCTCACGACTGCCATACTATTCTCACAGGAAATGAAGGTAAATTAGCTACCCTAATCCAACGTGTAAAAATTAGTGGTGAAAGCTCTATACGAATACCTATTGGCGAGATTGCTTTTACTTCTGTATTTAATAAAAATATGGCTGAGCGATTTAGTCAATTTTTATCTGCTGTTGAAATAACAAATATAGTTTTTAATAAAGCAAGCCAAGCACAAATTCGTGCCGCTGTAAAAGAACTGAGGCGTATAGACCCACTCTATAATTTTAATGCTTACGATGCGGGTAGAGCTTCAAGGCGCAAAAGAACACGGGAAGAAGCCGAAGTGACTGATGATGAAATAAACTTAAACGTCGATGACAATCAAGCCCGACGCAAAGTACCGCGCGGCAGAAGAAATAACACTGTTAGCTCAACAGTCCAGTTTTATGAAAACTTAGGGTTTAGCATGGGGTCAATTGCTCGTGAAATGTATCATCGAACAACCCATCCAGAAAGCATTAGCCAAGGCCCATTACTCTGCTGTGGTGTTGCTAGCTTAACCAGTCAATTGTTAGCAAAGTATCCTGCAGTGTTTGAGAAAATTAGCTGGGATTTAGTTACAAATGGTTTTTCAGAGCAACTAGACATTCCTCTTTTCTTAGATCAAGCTAAGTTAAGAAAACCTGGGAAAATTACGGTTGCAGAAATTTTCATGAATGCACTCAATAACTGTAAACCTTATATTGGGAAGTTTGGTATCCCATACGAGAAATTAGAGCAAATGGCTGAGTTTGCTGGTAAACAAATGGGCTTAACGCGAGACAGAGAACACTTCCAATCTTCTGTATTAAACAGATTATTTACTATTTTTGCAAATATGCCAAGACAAATTGTCAACCTACTGGGTGTCTTTGGGTTTAAAGTTACAAAAGAAACAACTTTTTTCACACCAATGGAATTATTAAAACGCAGTTTGCCAGACAATGCGGAAGAAACAGCGATGATCAATGGGATAACCTACAGCCCTCAACACCGAGATGTCACTGATTTTACCGCTGAGTTGCAAGATTTAGAGCAAGCCTTAAGTGCAGAACACCATGGAGAGCATAATGTGCTAATGATGTTGGATCTTGAGTATAACAACAAAATTTTAAAATGTAATGCAATATCCACCGTGGACGGTTTACCAAGACTCACGCACTATGTCTATGTTCCAAAGTTCAAAGTAGATTATGAAGCGAAGAAAGTTTCATTTGATGTCTTTACATTTGGAGAAGAATACCATGTCACAGAAAGTTTAGCGGATTTTCAAAAAGGCTATAGAGGCGCGATCATTTCCACTTCGAACACAAAAGATACTACGGAAATTGAGCTGACGACAACCGCTAGTTCCTCTTATCAAGCTTCTAGTCCTTTCTAACATGTCCTTTTGATATATCAGGAATAGAACAAACATAAAAAAGAGCTATACAGTGAACTGCCCACATAGCGCTTTTTATGCCTGCCAATATTAACGTTCGTTAATATTGGCAAAATGTTGAGTAAAATATTATTGTACTAAACTACGCTTCTCTTCAATCACTTTTAGGGTATGCTGAGCCCCTTTTAAATCAGGCGATAGCTGAACGGCTTGTTGTGCAAGCTGATAGGCTTTTTCAATATCCGTATCTTTAAGCAACCAAGCCAAATTATTTAGAACCAAAGGATGGTTGGGTACCATTTGATTTGCACGCTCAAATGCTAATAAGGCATTATCTTTATCATTTTTGATTAAATAATAGTTTGCTAGCGCAATTTGAGCCAAGCTATCTTTAGGATGCTCATTCACCCATGTTTTTAGAGTTTGAATGGCTTCAACACGGTCATCTGCAGCCCATTGATTAGACGCTAAATTAATGGCCCAACGAGAAGAGGGATGCGTGTTTAATAATTGTTGGTATAAACTAGCTGCTCTATTATGTTGACGTTCTTTAGAAAATAACAAAGCACGTAAACTCAAATATTCTTCTGCAGTTCTCATCTTAGGAAAGTTACTTTCAAACTGATTGAGTGTCTGCTGCGCTAAAGAATACTGCGTGTTTTGCGTATATATTTCTGCTAGTGCTAATAAAACCCCTGGGTGATTTTGCGCCGTACTGTTAAGTTTCGTGAGAACATTTAATGCATCTGCTGTTTTCTTTTGCGTTAACTTTAGTTTAGATAACGCAAGACTCGTTTGTATATTATTTGGCTCAACTTTTAAGGCCTGTAACAACCATTTTTCTGCAGAAGACGTATCATTTTCTGTCATTGCAAATTGCGCTAACTTCAAGTACCCACGGATCAACTTAGGATGATGCTTAACCACTGTTAACAAATGCTTTTTTGCCGCCTCTTTATTCCCGGCTGTAAACTGCTGATTAGCTAAATTAAAACGAGCCGTTGGGTCCCCAGCATCCACACTCAAACTATGTTCAAATTGTGCTTGTGCCGCCTCTGTTTTTTTCAAGGCTAATAAGGCAACAGCCTTAAAGTTGCTGGCAACGATATTTTTGGCATTTGCTCGTAATAGTTCATCCGCATAATTCACTGTTTTTTGCAATTGCGTTTGTTTGAGGTAACTGATCAGCCTGTAAAACTCAACAACTTGTTGGTTTTGGCTTAATCCCATCGCTTTTTCTAATGCTTTTTCTGCAATATCATATTCCCCAAGCTCTAATTGACTAATACCATAGCGCAACTGTACAGGGTATGAGTCTGGATTTTTTTCGATGGAACGTTCTAAATAAGCGGCCCCCTTCTCAAAATCACCTTGTTTAATATGATATTGACCCAACAGGTTGAGTGTACTGCTATCGCCCGGATTATTTTCAAGCAGGTAAGCCAATCTTTGTTGTGCGGCTTTATTATCCCCTAGATTTAGTTCCACCATAGCCAGCATTTTCTGTGCCATTTCATGATCGGCATTTTCATTTAAAAAATAAACCAAATGATTACGCGCTTGTTCTGAAGCCCCTTGTAAATAATGACTTGCGCCCAATAAATAATGTGCTAAAGAATGATCGGGTACCCGACTAAGCACTTTCTCAAAAGCTCCCTGTGCTGTAGAATAATCTTCTTGCTGAAAAGCAATCAGGCCTGAAACATAGTCTACATATAAATTATTACCTGATATGCTTTTGACTTTTTTAATATCGTCCCATGCCGCATTATAATCTTGCTGGTAAGCTAAAGCCATCGCTCTATATAATCTTGCATATTGATTGACAATGCCAACCGGCGAGCTATTGTTAATCGCTTGCGTATAGGAAACAATGGAGCTTTTTAGATCGCCCTGCACTCTTTCCATGTCGCCTTTAAATAACCAGGCATCCACATCTGTTGCGTTAATGTCAAATGCGGTTTGCAAATATTGCTTTGCTTGCTCAACATTTTCTTGAGCAAATGAGAGCCCTGCTAATCCGATATAAGCTCTAGAGCACTTCTCATCTAGTGCAATCGCTTGCTTAAACTTAGCCAAACTTTGTCCATAATCTTGCTCAGCTAATAATGCTTGGCCACGTAGTGCATAAACTTCAGCATGTGCTTTTGAATCTATATTTAATAGGTTACCTTCAAACTTAACCGTTTTTAATAATTCATCATATTTTTTCTGCTTCACCAATGAAATGCCCAATAAAACCATTAGATCATTTTTGGCGACGCCTAACTCTATCGCTTTTTTGATATGACGCTCAGCCTCTACTGCATCCCCTAGCTTAATCAACACTTGCGCCATCAATTTACGTGCTTCTTTGGACTCTGGCTCAGCTTGAATAGATCGTTTTAACAACAATAAGCTTTCAGGATAATTTTGTTCATTGTAACTACTTATCGCTAATTCAAGAGGAGAGGATTCACTGGCCTTTTGATCGCAAGCAGACACCATAATCAAAGAAGCCAGTACGAGTGATGATAATGTAAGACGTTTCATTGTGTGTTCCCTTTCTAAAATTAATCCTAAATATTATGTGCTGGCTACAAACCACAACCAAATGGATCGCCGCACCCCATACTAAAGCTATCCATGGAAGATGTTCTTGAGACTGTCTGATTTTTTGCCGCAGCGACTCGCTCAGTAATCGCTTGATGATGCTGGTTGAAATTTTGTTGTAATTTGGCCTCCAACACGCAAGCTTTTTTTATATCATTATCAGCCAGCATTTTAAGCTCTGCCGTCGTGCTGTTGACGCAAGGCGCGCATTCTAGGCTAGTATGGTTCAGAATGGTGAAATTTGCGCGTGTAATCAGCTTATCTCTCTGCAATTGCGTTAAGCTTAAAATAGGGTGCCAAACAAGACGCTCGCCATGATATTCACATTGCTCTATATATTCTGGAATCGAAGTCCTGTAAAGTGCCTGTCGCTTGGGAAGCGCTACAACCCATTCACAAGCAGAATCTCGCTCATCTAACCATTCCAAAAAAGGCACACCTTTTAAAAAACCAGCGCACCATTGAAATTTTTGACTTGGAAAGCTACCTCTTGATGTACACAAAGTTTCAAAAGACTGAGGGGCTTTTAATCTAACAGGCACAAAACCTACGGAGCGAGCAAAAGCTTCTCCTTGAGCAACCTGTGCTTCCCAACTTTGCGCAGCCCAACCGGTATCAATATAACAAATATAAATTTTCGTAAATTGCGCTAATTCTGCCCTCAGAACTTTGTTTTCATGTAACCATTGCAAAAGCGCAATACTTTCATCACCATAATTGCAACGTATTACCAAATTCATTTAAGCGGGCATCCCACTTAACCAATATATCAGCCCACCAGCAAAAACAACCACTAGCAATATGCCCGCAATCGCATCAAAACCATCATCTGAAATTTTATCTTTTTCCTCACCCATAATAGTTCTCCTTCAAACTTGCAAACTAAATACTACCTAAATAGTATCACGTAATCATTGAATTAGGGATTTTTCAGCTCTTTTTATACCGGCTGCCACTTCTGGTGGCATATAATTTTCATCATGTTTGGCTAATACTTCAGTCGCTGAAAAACAACTTTTATTTTTCAACTGTCCCATCGCAACGATACCCTGCCCTTCTCTAAATAAATCAGGCAAAATACCTTTATACTCAACTGCCATTTCATTTTGATAGTCTGTTAACTTAAAAGAAACATTTAAGTCTTTACTGCGCACCACACTGCCTTCTATCACCATGCCGCCCAGCCTAAAATTTTTTGCCATCTCTACTTGACCATTGGCAACATCTGTTGGTGTATAAAATAAATTAATATTTTGTGATAAAGCGTAAAGCACCAATCCCACTGCGCTGCCTAAACCCAAAATACCAAGAAGCGCAATAGTTAAGCGCTGTTTTTGTTTAGGGGACATTATGAAACCCTTTTTGTGTTTTTTTCTTAACCTTGTTTAACTTATATTGCGTTTGAACAAAAATATAAAGTATAGATGCTATGCTAATACTATATGCTGACCAAACATATATACCATAACCATTCATCGTTAATAATTCATTCATACATACACCTCTTGCTTTAACCAAGTTTGCTGTTCTGAGTGTTGTAAAATTTCTGCTTGCAATCGATTGCCGACAATCCACACTGCCAGCGCGACCATCCCCAACAGCATGGCCAGTAATGGGTAAAGCATGCTGCTATCCATTGAGGGCTTAGCAAATTTGGTAATGGTTGCACCTTGATGTAACGTATTCCACCAATACACTGAATAATGAATAATAGGCAAATCAACTAAACCAACAACCGAAAGGATAGCCGGAGCAATTTTTGACTTTTTACTAGTTAATAACGCTTTATATAGTGCTATGTAGCCCAAATATAAAAATAACAAAATAAGTTCAGAGGTTAGGCGTGCATCCCAAATCCACCATGTCCCCCACATAGGCTTTCCCCAAATCGCGCCTGTGACTAACGCCAAAAAAGTGAACAAAGCACCCATTGGAGCAATACTATAAGCGAGCATATCCGCTATTTTTATACGCCAAATCAAAAATATCAAACTTAAAATGCCCATGGCAGAGTATAAAAATACCGACAATATGGCAAAAGGCACATGAATATAAATAATTCTAAAGCAATCTCCTTGTTGATAATCTGCAGGAGACAAAAATAAGCCACCGACCATACCGTACCCTAAACCCAGGGCTGCCAATAACATCACAAATGGCTTGATCACTTCGATAAATCGATAGCAAGTTTTAGGCGACCAAAGCGGGGCAAATATTTTAAATAATATGTTCACAGTTATTCATCACAAGTCTGTTCAAGTGAAAATGCACTTAAAATGGGTAAAAACATCACCGTTACAATTGTAATGGCACCTAACAAAGCACTCTCAAACACAGGCCATTGATTGGCCTGCAAGACTCGAACCGCACTTTGACCTAAAATTAAAATCGGAATGCACAGCGGTAAAAGCAATAAGCCTAGCAATAAACCAGGTTTAGGCAAACCAACTGTTAAACTTAAACCAAATAATAACAACACCACCAAAGCCGGCGTCGCAATAAAATAAATAAAAGCCAACCCCAATGCCATGTTTAAGCTAAAATATAACCAAACCGCAATGATGGGCAACGAGGCCAGTAAGCCCAGTCCAATCACCAGCCAATAAGCCACACCTTTGCCCAGTAAAAATAACCATAAAGGTGTCGGGCTGATCTTTAACTGATTTAACCACCCCTCTTCTATATCTTTACGCAGCATATTTTCAGACAAGGTCAACATGGCAAACAAAATCGCCACCCACAGTATAACGCCGCCTACTTGAGTTAATATTTCTTTTTCGCCGCTTAATGTGATACCAAATAATGAAATAGTTAATAAATAAAGCAATAATGGCTGGATCCAATCTGCACGACTACGGCAGAGTATTTTAAGCTCTAATCCAATATAGAGAAAAAATACTTTGAGCATTTAATATCCCACCAAATTTAATTGCGCTAATGGCATATCGAGTTCAAGCTTGCCATGATGCGTTAAAATAACCATGCCTTTTGTTTTGATGTGGTTTTTCAATATTTGCTTGATATATTCAGTGCTGCTTTTGTCCAACCCAGCAAAGGGCTCGTCCAATAGCCATAAGGATTTTTGCATTAAGATTAATCGAGCCAGTGCGGTTTTACGTTTCTGCCCAAAAGAAAGACTGCTGACCAGGTTTTCTTGCTGGCTTTGTAAGCCTAAGCGGGTTAATACTTCATTAGTATTTTCTGGTAATACGATATTATGTAGCTGTAAGCTGAATTTTAAATTTTCAAGGATGCTTAGGCTACCTTTTAAACCATCTTTGTGACCCAAAAACCCCATGCTCTTTTTGAACCTCAACTTATTTTCAGAATCAGCAATCGCTTGCCCACTCCAACTCAGCATTCCATTATCAGGTAATAGTAAACCTGATAATATTTTTAGCAAAGTGCTCTTGCCCGAACCATTTTCCCCTTGCACCAGCAAACCTTGCCCTTGGCATAGAGCAAAAGAAAGATTACGCAAAATAGGCTTGTGCTGATAACTATATGTTAGTTTATCAACACTTAACGATTGGGTGTTAGTCACAGAACCTCTAAAATTCTAAAATCTGGACTCGCATAGACTAACATAAAGTCTTAGTAATAAGAAGTTACGTAACTAGGGATTAGATTAATAATACGCCATTATAAAATTAACACATTATGTTGGTTTGGTTGGTTTGGTTGGTTTGGTTGTTCTGGTTGTTTTAATTTTATTAAACATTATATACATTGACCGAATTGCCGCCAGCAAGCCTACTGCGAGATAAAAACACCAATCTGCCTACGCCCCGCGGTTCATCCGCGGGAACCTGCCACCGTAGCAGGATTCCGCGAACAAGTCTCGGAACGTAGGCGTTGTGCAGGGCAGCGAATTGTCAACAGCCCCTATTTTGTTTTGTTTTTTCTTAGCATCATATACATTGGCCGAATTGCCGCCAGCACGGCTATAAAAAAATAAAAGCACCAATGCAAAGTGAGTATAGGCGGCCACAGTTTTGCTATTAATAATGTAAACATACAAGTCGTTAATTTAATGAGACTGATATCAAACCAACGGAAATTTTGTATTCTAGACTCAGCCCAATTGAATAAGCCCATAATGTCGTCCTTTTCTTTGTAATATACATCCCTAATATATTACCCCATATGTTACCTTAATTTTAAACGCTATAGTTTTCTTCGCAAAAACTAAATTCCAAAGCCATAATCGACTTTTAAACCAATAACGTGATTCTGACTTGCTGGCTCATAAACCACAGCCATGAAATTATAAGTCGATACACTGTCACTTTGCCCAAATTTTTGGTTTCTATAATAGGGAGTTATACGCAAATGGTTTTTACAATTGGCTTTCAGTTTGTAAATGATGGGCAGCGAAATTTCAAAATGGAGCTTATTACCCAAGGTCATCAGATACGCGCTGGTAGATTCTGCTTCCATATTGCCATTTAACATGGGCATAAACTTCACATGCACCCCATACTGTAATTGTGGACTAGCCATGTAATCATATTGAAGCCCAGCGGAAGCATATTCTAAAGCGTAGGTCTCCAGTTCATCCACCAAGTCTCTAGCCCACGCGTGTGTCCCATATCCCACAAAAGGCGTTAAGAGATGCCTGTCCCCTAAGTAAAAAGTATAACCGAGCTTAGAATCGACAGTAAAAAATATGTTTCGTGTTTTACCTTTCCAAGGCCCCATATAGTCGCCATACCAATTCTGTAATGAGCCGTCATATGTTGTAGTACCAAAATCCAGATCTAAATCCAACTCATATAAAAAAGACTCAGGCGCCTTATGCTGAAAACCTACAGTTAACCCATATAGAAAACCGTACTCATCACTTTTTTTAGGGGAGACTAGCTCTTCGCTGTAATGTCGAAAGTAAGTTTTACCACCAACAAACACTCTGTTTTTTGTATAGTAATCAAAAGCAAAAGCATTTACTGAAATAAACAAGCCCAAAATAAAACAAACTATACGCATACAAATCCCATAAATTTTAATTTAATCTTCTTAACTTTGCTTGCAGCGCAATATAACATGCAGGTGGGTACATAGGGAATCAAATAGTTCTCAAATTTGTGACTGTCCTAAAACAAAATTTAAAACCATTGCTGCTTAGCAGCATATATATGCATTTCATCTAAATCTAGAACAATTAATATGACCAACTATGTATGATAACAACATATTTCTCACAAACACATTTTTAGGTATATACAACAATGCTTCAGGCGCCAACTACTCAAAAATCCAGAAAAAGAGCCTACAGTGAAATAACTGAGGTTAGCAGTGGATCGAGTAAAGTGGTTCGTGATGACACTGCTACTACAAAACCCTACAAAAAACCCAAGCTCTCTTTTTTTTCCTGGGTAGCACAGCAAGCCCAAAATATCATTTGGAGCCCCTTTCTCTCGCCAGCACCGACTTTGCGGTTGCCAACCCCATCTCTGCCGGTTATAAACCCTAATCATGAACTGTTAAATAGAGTTGCATGGGCACACGGCAGTAGCGTGGCAACTTTGATCGGCGCTCACTTTACAGAGAATAAATTGTTCCCATCAGGTATGTTGCAACAGTTCACAATAGACAAAGGAATTGTGCCATTTTCAGGCACGTTTGATGGCGGCAGCCTATTGAGCGGGGTTAACCAGCTTGGTTTATCTGGTGTAACTGCACGTACCGGGTATCGATTTTCGGATGCCTGGCGGTATGCTAACAACGCTTGCTCCCATGTTTCAAGGGAAACATTGGAAAAGCAATATTTGCTTTGCCTGGATAAAACCTATGCCGCTTGTTCCAACAACGCATTAACTGAAGACAAAATTAACCAGTTTAGTCGTACCTTTGCACAATTAAAATCATGGGCGCCACAATTTCTGAGTCGATTATCAAGAAAGCGTGGCACAACTGCTGAAAAAGCCCTCTATCGCAAATTTAAAGCTGTGCTAAGGCATATTGATTTACAACTAAACCATTACAGTAACCGGTTTGAAAGAATGCGGGATCTACTAGGCGATAAAACGAAACTACTATTATTGACAAACAAAGTTATTGAGCGATATTTTGCGATGACTCAAGACAAACACAATCGACTTGTAGGCACTAACCGGCATGGGTTTACCGCTCAAGCAAAAGAGCTGTTACTCGATGCGCTCTATTTAGAGATGAGACACTTAAAACTCATTTTTACAAAAAAACATCAACCTATTGTTGAAAAAATTACTTATGATGCCAATGGACTCCATAGCTTTGGAGGCTGGCCTACTTCCGCTCTGGCTAATGGTGTCACTGCCATCAATGATATAACTTTTGAAACACAATATTTGGCTTTTTTAACTGGCTTTATTATACATAATGCGCCGGACAAGTTACGCAGTGCCTTAGGCATACCCTCAGATTATGTTTCTACTAATACCATGTATCACCATTGTACAATCGAGGATGAATTATCTCGCTTAGAGCAAAAATTAAAAAGACATCAAGCGTATATTACGACTTGCTTACAGCCAGAAGATAATATGCACCATTATTCAGATGCAGAAAAAGCACTGCTCTCGAGAAAAATTCCTATTTTATACTGTGCATCGAATATGCATTCATCTATGAGGCCCGCTGAACACGAGCTTTTATGGGAAGCCTCAAATGGTGTACCTTTAGGTGATGAAAACGGTATTGATATATTGCTAACGGACACGCCGGAGAATCAAGCTCATATTAGACGTTTTTTAGAATCAGAGCAGATTTCAGATGTTTCAGTCGGTATTTACGAAAAAGAAGTCATCGGAAACAAGAAACCTAAATAATTGTTTTAACCCCATAGCATGCTATGTAACCAAATAACTATATCCTTCGTTTTAGCTGAATTTGGGTTTTCTAGCTACATTAATTTTAAATATAGGACGGTCCTAATTTATTTGTTAAAGAATCCGTTAGCAAAAGTGACTGTCCTATTATTTTTAAAGAATCCGTTAGCAAAAGTGACTGTCCTAATTATTTAGTCCTATTATTTGGCCCTATTATTTGTCCTCTTGTTTCGTGACCTATTGTGTTTTGAGCAAACCGAATGAAACTACGACTTCAGCAAATTTTTAGCGCACCCTATCCCTAGCCTGCTATCTAGCGTAAAATCTGAACAACTCAATATATAATGTGTAATCAAAACATAGGTAGATAGATGTTAGAATTTTTCAGTAACTATGGCTTATTTTTAGCTAAGACACTAACAATAGTAATTGCAATTATCATCGTGCTGGTTACTATGGCCTCTTTAGCCTTAAAAAATAAAATAGGTAGCGGTGGTCAACTCTCGATTACTAATCTAAATGAGGAAATAGAAGAAACCCAAGCCACACTCAAATCTGAGATTTTATCCAAATCTGAACTCAAAGCATGGAAGAAATCTGAGAAGAAAAGACATAAACAAGAAAGCAAAGATAAAAGCAAATCCAGTGAAGCCCAACCAAAATTATTTGTAATACGTTTTGATGGTGATGTCAAAGCATCAGAGACAGAAAAGCTGACAGAATGTGTTAATGCGATCTTAGAATCTGCTTCTGAGCAAGATGAAGTTTTATTGGTGCTCGAAAGTGCCGGAGGTTTTGTGCACAGCTATGGCTTAGCCGCCTCACAGCTAAGTCGAATTCGAGAGAACAACTTAAGATTAACTGTGGCTATCGATAAGTGTGCTGCCAGTGGCGGATACTTAATGGCCTGTGTCGCCACAAAAATAATCGCCGCCCGTTTTGCCATTATTGGCTCTATTGGCGTGATTGGCCAAATGCCTAATTTTAACAAGCTACTCAAGAAGAATAACATAGAATATGAAATGCATACTGCGGGTAACTTTAAACGTACGCTCACGATGTTTGGAGAAAACACAGATAAACAACGCCATAAATTTATAGAAGAAATTGAAGTCGTTCACGGTCTATTCAAAGACTATATTTCCACACATCGACCTCAGGTCGATATACAAGAAGTTGCAACCGGTGAGCATTGGCACGCCATTCAAGCCTTCGAGAAAAACTTAGTCGATAAATTACAAACAAGCGATGATTTTATTTTGGCCAGCATTAAAAATAAACAAGTCTTTGAAATTGATTACCAAGAAAAACAATCTTTTAGTGAAAAGCTCAGCTCTAAAATAGCCGCTAATTCAGAGAACATACTATTGAATATGATGACAAGGTGGGGATTATTTAAAACCTAATAAAGAAATCTAGCAAAGAAAAGGCGAGAGCGAAATACTCTTGCCTGCCTTCATGTTGTGCTACCTCATAACGCTTACTTTTTTAGCGGCCGTCTTAAATTTGTCTGACAACGTGCAGCAGTCTTGCTTCCCTCTAAAAGCATATACATTCACCAACAAAGCATGACATATTGAAGCATTCTTAGCCAGTATGTGTTGCTTTTCAGCGCGAAGTCCAGTAGAAGAGCTTGCACTGATAGCCATAAGCTTTTTCAATTTATCGTGCACTGGGAATAATTCAGCGTCCACGCATACTTCCCTTTTCCTAGGCTTATAAGAAACAACCTTAGCCAATAAACCAATAAAATCAATATTTCTAATGATAGATATCTTGCTGCTCAGCTTACCCAGTATAATTTTGATTTCTCTTTTTTTCTGATGATCTGTAGAAACTTGGTTACTAAATATCTGATAATGCTCGTTACAGAATTTATATTTACCCAGCTCTAGTGCATACTGAAATAAATTACGACCATTTGAATCTTTTTGATGTACTATAAGGCTATTATTTTCAATCAACAAAGTTAAGCTTTGATTAAATGAGCGCTTGACCAACCATTGCAACGCTGTTTGTCCGTTGATGTTTTTTTCATGCAAGTCCGTAGTAGAAAAAAAACGACCTTGATTAAAGTGCTCACTTAATTTAGCGTACAAATAACGATCTTCAGAAAAAACCGCAAGATGTGCTGGACGCTTTTCGTTTAAAACACGATTGATAAATCGAAATAGCATAATAAAAGCCTTGAAAGGTAAAAAACATAGTCTGAGAGATGGAGTTACTATACCAACTATTTTTTTAACATCAAGTGTATATACTGTTATTAGAGACGACTTCTAGATGTTGTACTTGGATTTGTACTGACTTCATCCATAACTAACGGTTCAGTGCCAATAGCATCTGCTTCCCCCATTTTAGAGAATTGTTGTAACACTGACTGTGTTTTTGGCTCGTCTAAAACACTATCTATTACCCCCCTATTTGCTTGTGCAGGCGCTCTGGGCAAAACGCGAATAACGGAGCGGGGATTCTCAGGATATAATTTTGAGTAAATATGTTGCATGGATATCCCAACGGTATATAAAGCCGTGATCATAGTTGCACTAGCCGCCATAATTAAGCTCTGCGCCAACAAGATATTCCCAGAGGCTAAGTTTAAAAATGAAGCGCCAATGGGAGATACTAAAAATAAAGGGGCGGAACCCACAACATAGGCCGCATGCCATTTTAAAGTAGATAACAATCCTCGCTGGTGCACAATGGCATGATTGAGTTTTTGCGCGTCATCATATAAAGTCTCCCCCGCAGACTCGAACCCATGCTGTATTTTGTATCCCACAAAAGCGCCTAAAGCAATCATCAAAAATATTTGGAAAGAGGTTGGCCCTATCGTACCGTAAAAATCGCCATATAACTGCATATCGTAACTGAAAAAAACGCTGTTCATCACACCATTAAAAAAAGAGGAAATTCTAGAGGTTAACAAATAAGCAAAACCGGTTTCAAAACCAACAAACCAGCTATTGGGCATCAAAAAAGAAGAAAAAATCGATGACATAAACCCTGTTTGTACAACATGGCCCACAGCAGGCCCCATGTTACCGTAAATTCTACCTGGAAAGATTGTATGGGCTAAAAAACGGCCCCAAAATGCACCTACGATAAGCCCTGTATAAGATAAAAAGCTCTTAATAGGTTGCTTTAAAGCAGCGCCCAAATCTTTGAAAAAAGCCGAGAACCCGACAAATATTGCAGCATACTGCACCAAAGATAATGCCAAATTAAATACAAACAAGCCGCCCTGATAATAAATTAGCGCGGCCAATATGGGCGCAGATATTAAAGCAATATTCAAACGTTTATAAAAAGTGGTTCGAGAATGCACACCCTCAGCAAGCCCTCGACTAAATTGATATAGTTTTTCTAAGCGTTGCTGAAATATTGTTTTCCATTGTGAGGCAGGATAGCGAAATAATCCATATAAGCCCAAAAAACAAAAGGGCATGGGTATAGAAAATAGCATCAATAATGCAACCCCCCCTCTGATCAGAGCAGCAGTTCGATTTGTTGCAATATCGCCGATTAAAGCACCTGAGGCTCGGCTAAAGTTTTGCTGAAAGCGTATAGCGGAAAAAAAAGTCGACTTGGTGGCTCTCGTAATGGACTTTATATGGTATAAGCCATACAAGCTTAAAATGGGTACGCCTATAAACCAGGCACCGGGAACAAAACCCAATGCACATAAAGTCAAAAATGAAGTCAGTACAGATTTAACTTTTATTTGGCTTTCCAACCAAGAATATCCAGGGATGTACCGAAAAATCTTCTGAATGAATTTTATAGGATTGAGCATATTCTTTATGGTGTTATTTTGAATATATCAGAGGTAAGCAGGCTAATGTGATAACTTGTTCTTGTCAATTTTTTCTGATGAACGGTATGGCAGGCCTAAATTAATAATAAAATAGAATTATCAAACAGCAAGCCGTTTTTCCGAATAAAACTATGACGCTTTGTTTTTTGACTGTAACACTTTTATCATTTGGGCTTCAATGCGTGTCAAACCACAATCTTGCACCAGATCTGACTCATTACCACCTAAGTCTACAATTTTCCTAGCTTGGTGATAATGACCTGAACCAAAATGACTTGATTGTTGTTGCGATTTATGTTGCGCTTGCTGTTCTCTTACTTTGCTTTTTTCATTCAGGTTTTTTATATCTGACTCTAAACCTAAAATTCTTTTTCCCATATGCGTAATAGAATTTGTTGCTTGCTTAAATTTATTATCAGACACATCTTGCTCTAAACGAACAGCGTCAAGGCCAACGGATAATCGCTTGAGTTTATTTAATGTATACACTGATACTGAAATTGCACCGATAAGGGTTGAACCGGTTAGCCCTATAAATCCCCAAACTAGTATTGTTGCATCCATGTTGTCACCTTTAGTTTATTCTGTTTCTACCCGATTTTTTTTAGATTTTCGTTCTGGCAAAGTCGTATAACGAACCCGACCATCTGGGGTTCTAAACTTCTCGAGCGAACGCGGTTGATTGTCAATCAACTTTTTACGTTTTTCAGCCTGTGTGAGTGGCCTCTCCTTTTCTACGAACGTGTTATTCACTAATCTCTGTACCCGTTGACTTTTGGCAATCACCATGACAACACGCCGATTTATTTCACGACCCACTTGTGTTTTGTTAGAGGCTATCGGAAAATTCTTGCCATAACCGACCACGACAAATTGACTGGCAGGTAATTCTAACGCAACAAACTGTCGGACAACCGCAGCGGCTCTCGCTGACGACAACTCCCAGTTCGATGGGAAGATTTCATTCTCAATGGGCACTGAATCAGTAAACCCCTCTACCTGAATAGGGGCTGTTAATTTTTGAAAAATAGTTGCCAGCGGCTTTAGTATAGCTGCTGCTTCAGGCAATAATTTTGCACTACCACTTGCAAATAAGACTTTTGTATTAAGTGATATCTCAAGCCACTGCTTTGTCTCTTCTATTTCCATTAATCCGTTAGATGCCATTTGACCCAATTCATCACGAATATCGGGGGTCATTTCAAAGTAGGTGGGTCGCGTTAAAAAATGTGGTGTCAATGCGCCAAATCCTGTTTTACCATTGGGTTCAGTTGAGTTTATAGGCTCTTGTATGGCCACTTTACTGGAACGCACAGGATAAGATAGTTGTGGCACATCTAAGAATGCTAACCCAAGAGAATCAGCCACCACATTATATCGACCTTCATTCACACTGGATGTGGCATATAGCGTAACAAAAAAAGCGAACAGCAATGTAATAAAATCAGCATAAGATATAACCCACCTGTCAGCATTATCTTCTTCATGTCTCATTCTATTTGCAAATTTCTTTTTCTTACGCATATAAACTATATATCCAAATAAGCACGTAATTTATATTCAATGGCTTGCGGATGTTCGCCCTCTGCTAAAGCACATATACCATCAATAATCATTTCATCGTACATTGTTTGTTGAAATATAATATTTTTTATTTTCTTCCCAATTGGGATGCATACTATATTAGCGAAACCAACACCATAAATAGTCGCCACAAAAGCAACGGCGATACCTGGCCCCAATGCCTCTGGATCGCTCAAATTACCTAATACATGAATCAAGCCTAATACAGCACCAATAATACCTATGGTCGGACTATACCCACCCATGCTTTCATACATTTTTGCCGCGACCAAATTGCCTGTTTCTTTCATTTCAGACTCTTGTTGCAATATATCTCTGATTTTATCGCTACTTAAGCCATCAATAATCAGCTGAAGGCCTTTTTGTGCAACGGGTGTTGTATCAGGATTTCTGATATACCGCTCTAAAGCCAAAACACCTTCGTTGCGGGATAATATACCCCAATGAACGAAACTTTTGATTTGTTTGAATGCTTTTTTGTCGGGTGGGAATAAAACCCATGGTAGTAAAGCTATAGAGCGTTTAAAAATTTGCATGGGTGTCTCTAATAAGACAGCCCCAATAGTGCCCCCCAAGACAATAATGGCAGCAGGTCCGTTGAACAAAACCATTAAGTGACCGCCCTCAAGATATTGTCCACCGAGTATGGCTGTTATGGCAATTAAAAAACCAATGACACTTAAAGAATCCATTTATACTATTCCATGTTGTATTGTATTGATTTTACTTCCACTTAGAGAGTCTGGCTTGTAACCGAACCATAGCCTGACTATGAATTTGACTGATCCTTGATTCACTCACGCCCAACACTTCGCCTACTTCTCTTAAATTTAATTCTTCATCATAGTACAAAGCCAAAACAAGCTTTTCTTTATAAGGCAATTCTTGAATTTCTTTAGCTAATTTTTCTTTAAAATCATCTGTTTGCATGCCTTCATAAGGATTGGGCATATTGCTCTGATTATTGGTGATATAGTCATCACTTAAACCTAAGTCTTCAAAAGCAAATATTTTGGCATTATTTAAATCTTGTAACACCTGGTGATATTCTGTTAAAGATATACCTAAATGCTTTGCGACTTCGTGATTTTTCGCATCACGACCCGTGTTATTTTCAACATGTCTCACGGCGATGGCTAAACGTTTCATGTTCTTATGCACCGATCGTGGTGCCCAGTTTTCACGTCTTAGCTCATCTAGAATTGCGCCTCTAATCCGAATCCCGGCATAAGTTGTAAAAGCAGCGCCTTTGGTTGAATCGAAATTCCGTGCTGCTTCTATTAAGCCAATCATCCCGGCTTGAATCAAATCATCTACTTGGACGGACGCTGGCAATCTCGCTAACAAATGATGGGCTATTTTTTTTACCAGCGGAGCATGCTCTTGTACTAAACTGTCATTTGCTACATATACTGTTTGATAGGCTTTCGCACCACTCATAAGTCAACCTCAATAAAAGATGGTGGTCTTATAATGTCCTCAACAAATATCTGCATTGCATTGCCTTCAAGTTTATTTACTTTTCTAGATTTAATTAACTTTAAGGCTATCTCCCTGTAATGCTGAGCAGCTTTTGAATTAGGATATAATTCCATCAATGATCTTTGCTGACAAATCGATTTTTTGACATATTCATCATTTGGAATCCATCCCAAAAAGTGCAATGCCACGTTTAAATATTTATCAGCCACATTGGTTAGCTTAGCAAATATTTCCAATGACTCAGTTAAACTACTAGACATATTCACAATGATTTTTAGCCTTTTTACTTGATGCTGTGCGTTTAAAATTTTTATCAATCCATAAGCATCCATCAAAGATGTTGGTTCATTGTTAATCACAACAATAATTTCATTAGCCGCTAAAGATAGTCTTATCACCATATCGGAGATTCCGGCAGCTGTATCAATAATAAAACTATCTACATCTTTGCTTAAATCATTAAAACCATCAATCAAACCAACATATTCCATAGCTTTCATTTGAACGAGTTTTTGGTTGCCACAAGCACCCGGAATAATATTCACTCCAAAAGGACCACTCAATATAATATCTCGAATATCACATTCACCATCAATGACATTCGCCAGGTTTTTTTTCGCTTTTAAGTTTAAAGCGACATCTATATTCGATAAACCAAAATCAGCATCTAACAAATACACACGTTCACCAGCCATCGCTTGATTGATCGCTATATTAATGGCTGTGTTCGTTTTACCAACGCCACCCTTACCACCGGTAATAGCAATAACTTGTTTATGCTGATTGCCTTGATTCTTTTTCTGATTCAGGCTCATTGGTAGATTTCTCCATTAAATAATTGGCCATTTTTTCGTCAATAGCACTTTGATTTAAATTTTGTTTATTTAAAAACACTAATAAGTCTTTCATAATAATTGAGCATTGCGCGTGTATAAGCGGCTCAGTTAATTCAGGATTAAGGTTTAAATAGGCAATAGGAATACTTTTTGAAATTGCGTAGTTAATAGCAGGCGAATAATTTTCATATTCATCTATTTTAGTAACAGAAATTGCGCTCATTTCACATCCGACAATGCATTCATCTAATAGCTTTAAATAGCAACTATCTGTATTAGAAGGCAAAACAGAAAATAAAGCAGATTCTTCTTGATGTGCCTGCAGGAAATCTAAAAAGAAATTGTTACCTGGGTTGATTAAATCAACCGCAGGCAAGTCAATAAATATTTTTTTCTTATCATCACATAGCGCATACGCTTTATCTAACTCTTCAATTGTTTCAACATAATAACAAGAAACGTTAAAAATATTCTGAAATGTTTGGGCTTCATGTACCGTTGTCAGTTTATTTTGGTTGACAAATATTATTGCGTATTGGTGCGCATTGTCATCCGTTATATGTTGCATCAAGTGCTTCGCTAACATGGTGGTCTTACCAGAACCAGATGGCCCCATTGTTAAGTTAATACGGCGTGAAGTTCTATTATCTTTGTACAGCCTTATTTTTTGAACGAGCGCATTCAGCACCATAACCCACGCTTCATCAAAATTAGCTTCTTCTGGAATTTCTTGAATTAAGCCATCAATTATTTTTGCTTCGAAACCAATTGACAAAAGTTTTTTATAGATGATGGATTGGTTAATACTTTCCTGTTGGTAGTGCTCCCAACATTGGGTGGCATAATTTGCTGACATCATTTTTCGTATTGACATCATTTCTGCTCTTAAGTCATGAACTGTATCACTATTTAATTCAGGGTTCGTTCCCATTGAAGATGAAATAACAGTGTCAGTAAATGATTTTTGTTTGCTAGGTTGTAACCCCTGGGGTGTATGTGGGTAATGGTAAGGGTTCACCTCTGGTATTTTGTTCGCTTTTTCACGTTTTAGCTGCAACAAAGCGGTAGCCGTTTGATTGGCATGCTCTTGAAACTGAGTTTGACCCTTGTCCGTAGCGTGCTCCTGAGGAGACGCCAGAACATGTATCTTGCCATCAATTTCATCGTTGGATAAAATGACAGCGTTTGTACCCAGCTCTTTTTTGACCATTTGAAAAGCTGTCGCAATATCATCTGCTATAAATTTTTTTACTTGAAAAGAAGTATTTGTCATGCTGAGTTTCCTAATGTTGATACAACTGTAATTTGTTTATCATCAGGGATTTCATTAAATGCCAAAACAGATAACTCCTGAACGCTTGGTCTGAGCAAACGGCTTAAGAAGGGCCTAATATTGTTATTCACGAGTAAGATAACGGGATTACCCATTGCGACTTGATCTTGCGCATAATTAACAATGGATGTTTGGATCTGCTTTAATAACATCGGCTCCACCACTTGACTATCTGTTCCTGTTTGTAATCCTTTTTGCAATATCTGTTCCAAGTTTGGATCCAAGGTAATGACAGGGAGTTCGTTAGAAGAACCCACCAGCTGCTGCACAATTAACCTACCTAACTGTGTTCTGACCGCTTCAGTTAAAACGGCAGGATCTTGACTAAGGTTAGATTGAGATGACAAAGTTTCGACAATGGACCTTGCATCACGCAATGGAATATGCTCTTTTAATAGATTTTGGAAAACTTTGACTAAAATAGATAACTGTAATTTGTCTGGTATCAAGTCTTCGATTAATTTAGGATAAGCTTGTCCTAAACGCTCTAATATTTTTTGCGCCTCGTCGTAACCCAAGATTTCATGCGCATGGTCTTGAATAATTTGAGATAAATGTGTTGCTATCACAGTGGATGGATCAACAACTGTATAGCCTTTGGTTTGAGCCTGCTCTTTCTCACTCGCATCAATCCAAATAGCATCTAAGCCAAACGCAGGATCTTTTGTTTCGATACCTTCAATCTTGCTGAATATTTTACCAGATGAGATAGCGAGCTCTTTATCTAAGTGAACGTGGAATTCTCCCATGACAACCCCCATCATGGAAATACGATATTGTGATGGTTGAAGGTTCAAATCGTCTCTAATATGAACGGACGGCACCAAAAAACCCAGTTCTTGAGACAGTTTCCGTCTAACGCCTTTAATACGCCCCATTAACTCAGCCCCAGTAGATTCCTCTACCAAAGGAATAATTTTATACCCGACCTCTAAACTGATTGGATCCTCATTTGAAACATCATCCCAACTGACTTCTTTTTCATCTATAACATCAGTGCCCGGCTCATCTTCTTTTTTGGTTACTTGTGGGTTATCATCAACAGCCAAATTATCTCTTTGATGAAGGTAGTATGCTGCGCCACACAAAATGCTTCCGATAGATAAAAATATAAAATGTGGCATGCCGGGTATAACACCCAATATAAATAAAACGGCACCAGCGATGATTAAGACTTTATTTTGTTTAAATAATTGTTGTTTAACTAATAACCCAACATCATGACTGGAGGAAACCCGTGTTACCATAATCGCAGCAGCTGTTGATAATAAAATAGAGGGTATTTGGGCGACTAGACCATCCCCGATAGAAAGCAACATATAAACTCTGGCCGCTTCACCAGCTGATAAATCATGTTGAAAAATACCAATCGCAAAACCACCAATAACATTGATTAACAAAATCAATATACCCGCTATGGCATCACCACGAACAAATTTGCTGGCACCATCCATAGAGCCGTAAAAGTCAGCCTCTTGAGCCACTTCTTCTCTTCTTTCTTTTGCCTCATCTTGGTTAATAATACCTGCATTCAAATCAGCATCAATTGCCATTTGTTTACCTGGCATTGAGTCTAAAGTGAATCTGGCACTCACTTCTGAAATTCTCCCGCCCCCTTTTGTGACAACAACAAAATTAATAATCACCACAATTAAAAATACCACCATACCGACGGCATAGTTCCCGCCAATAACAACTTCTCCAAAAGATTTGATCACTTGACCGACCGCATCAGTCCCAGTATGACCTTCCAATAGGACAATCCGAGTCGAGGCAATATTGAGCGCCAAACGCATTAGGGTGGTTACCAAAAGAATAGTTGGAAACACACTAAAATCTAAAGGGCGAGATGAATAGGTTCCCGCCAAGAGTACAACAAGAGATAACGTGATATTAAAAGTAAACAAAATATCTAAAAGAAATGGAGGCAAGGGTAATATCATCATGGCCAATAGCATGATAATAAATAGTGGTATCCCTAATCCAAAATCTGTAAAACTCTTAAATCCATTTGATGGCAGTGCATTTTCCATATTATCTCACCATATCACTTGGTATATTTATGTTCTTGGGTAATTTCGGTTTTGATTCCTTGCCTTTTTTATACATTTTTAATTTGTATACATAAGCTAAAACTTGAGCGCAAGCAACATATAATTGACTGGGTATTTCGTCGTCAATTTCAGTATTATAAAAAATAGCTCGCGCTAACAATGGCATCTGTACAATAGGAATCTTATTGTGATCGGCAACTTGTCTAATTTTGCCTGCCATGTTATCAGCCCCTTTTGCCAATAGTTTTGGCGCTTTCATTATTTTATCGTCGTATTGGATCGCAACAGCAAAATGGGTGGGATTAGTAATGATGACATCTGCATCAGGCACATTGCCCATCATACGGCGTTTGGACATTTCTCTTTGTAGTCGAGCGATTTGAGATTTAACCTCTGGTTTACCCTCTGTTTCTTTGCTTTCATCTTTGACTTCTTGCTTCGTCATTTTAATTTGTTTTAAATGTTGAGAAATTTGAAAGGGCACATCTATTGCCGCAATAAGTATCAATGAAGATGTCAGAACAAAAAAACAAAACACTAAAATCTCAGAAAAATGCACAATCGCTTCTTCAACATTAAAAACAGATAACGCCATTATAGAAAAAAACAACATTTTGAATAACAACAAAGCGACACCGAGCACCAGAAAAAACTTCAAAATAGACTTTACAATTTCCATGAGGCTTTTTATTGAAAATATTTTTTTTAACCCCTTGATAGGGTCTAATCGTTCTAATTTAAAATTAAAATTATCAACTGCAAATATCCAGTTGCCGACTAAAACAGGGCCAATAAAACTTGCAAAAATATTAATAATAAATAACGGTATTAACAAAACAAAACCCAGATAGGCGGCCTCGTGTAAAATCGAAAATAACGTATTCATACTTCGTATGTTTTCAGTTTTAGGATTAAAAGCTATTTCAAATATTTTAAAACAATGTTCTACAACGAAGGTTCCAAAAAGAGCAAATGAAACACCTGAACAAATTAAAAGTATCGCAGTATTAAAATCTTTTGAACGCGCAACCTGCCCTTTTTTCTTGGTTTCTTTTTCCCGTTTGGGGGTCGCGTCTTCGGTCCGTTCTTGGGAATCATCTGACATCTGGCGTCCCCCAATCAACTAATTCAAAATGAACAGCATCCATAAGCCGATGAAACTCAGGAACGACTGCTGCCATAGCGAACCATAATATAATTAAACCTAAAATCATCGTTAGGGGAAAGCCAATAGAGAAAATATTCAGTTGTGGCGCTGCTTTTGTCATAATCCCGATTGATAAATTAACAATCAATAATGCTGCAATGGCAGGTAATGATATTTTGACTGCCCCCATAAACATCCAATTACTGAGTAATATTAATTTTTCTACGGGTAAAGAAGTTATATTCAGTATTGTAACAGGAAAAACCGCGAAGCTTTCCACCAAAATTTGAATCGCATATAAGTGTCCATTAATGGATAGATACAGTAATGTGACTATCATCAAATAAAGTTGCCCCACAGCAGGTACAGATACACCATTTTGGGGGTCCATCATAGATGCAAAACCTAAGCCCATTTGCATTGCACTGATCTGCCCCGCAATGACAAAGGCTTGAAATATGATATGTATAATGAGGCCCATAGCAGCACCAATCAATATTTGTTGGCCTATTAGCAAGACAAGGTGGAACAGGGTAAGAGATTGCGTGAATGACACAACAGAATCAGATAGTGACACAAATACAATAAAACTAACTCCCAAGCTTAAAATCACTTTTACGCGTTTAGGTATAAGAGAAGCACCAAATATAGGCATCACCATAAATAAAGCGGCTATCCGAATAAACGGTAACATAAAGTTTATGATAAGGTCTGTTAAATCAAATGGTGCACCCATCTCTTTAAACCAACACTAATGGTATTGTTTCAAAAATACGAATAGTAAAATCATGAATATAGCTTGCCAGCCAAGGGCCTAAAAACATTAAAGTCAAAAAGATTATAATGAGTCTAGGGATAAAGCTTAACGATTGTTCGTTGATTTGTGTAGCAGCCTGAAAAATACTGATCACGAGACCTGCTGCCAAACTAGGCAGCACAATAATACCCACCATGGTAATTAAAATAACCAAAGCCTGACGAAATAAATCCATTATAACATCTGGTCCCATTATAATGCTCCTACTGCAAAGCTTGTGGCGAGTGTGCCCATTAACAGATTCCATCCATCGACTAGTACAAATAACATTAATTTAAAAGGTAGAGAAATAATTAAGGGCGACATCATCATCATCCCCATTGACATCAGTACACTGGCAACCACTAAATCTATTATCAAAAAAGGAATAAAGATAATAAAACCAATCTGGAAGGCCGTTTTCAGTTCAGAGGTAATAAAAGCGGGAATTAAAATAGGCAGAGGCACACTGGAGATATCATCAATTGCTGCAGTGCTATTCGACAAACCACTAAATAACAATAAGTCTGCCTCTCTGGTTTGTTGGAACATAAATTTTTTAACAGGCTCAACTGCCTCTTTAATTGCAGTCTCCTGGGAAATAGTATTAGCTAAATAAGGTTGAATTGAATTGTTATTAATATCAGAAATAATGGGCGTCATAATAAATAAAGACAAGAATAATGCTAAGCCAATAATAATTTGATTACTGGGGGTTTGTGGCATACCTAAAGCTTGGCGCAAAATGGCTAGTACGATAATAATACGCGTAAAAGAGGTCATCATCAAAACAATGGCAGGCAGCAAAGACAACATGGTCATGATGGCTAATATTTGAATGCTGACAGAGTAAGTTTGCGCCCCTTCTCCACCCTCGGTCACCTTTAACAAATCAAGGTTTAAATCATTAGCAAATCCAATGCTGGGTATCAAGAACAATAAGGTAGCTAATAAAATTGTTCTATATGTATTATTCATGGATATTAACCTTTAAATCAGTGGGGCTAATTTCAGCCCCTGTGTCGAATACGCAAAGCGTATTAATTTGTTGTTCCGACACACCCAAAAGTATTTTTCTATCTAAAACTTCAACTAAGATAATTTTATTTTTTTTACCTAGATTTGTACCGCCAATTAACTCAACCCCTTGACCTGAACTGGGCACAAATATTTTATATTTCTTGCTCAGATACCCTATAAGCACAATCGCCATTATAGTCAGTAATAACATGACACAAATATTTACTATCATACTCAGATCAAACATTTTTATTCCTTAGTTTATTTTGCTAAGTCTTTCATCCGCATTCACCACATCTGTTAAACGCAAACCAAACTTGTCATTCACGACAACCACTTCTGCATGCGCAATTAATGTACCGTTGACCAAAACATCTAACGGGTCACCAGCTAAACGATCGAGCTCAATAACAGAGCCTTGGTTCAAACTTAATAGATTACGAATACTAATGGGCGTTTGTCCTACTTCTAATGAAAGCACCACAGGAATATCCATAATGACATCCAGATCAGGATTTTCTAGTACGCCTCCAGAATGTTCGTTTTGCAAATCCTCAAATTTGGCATCTTGTGTTTGCTTTTGCGCAGCAGGATCTGGCATATTCTCTTGCTGAGCATCAGAGTTCTCATCGGTTACAGACTGTGTGTCATCTGTCATAATTGCCTCTTATTTATATTTTTGATTGAATCTTAACCGCATAATGACCTTCATGCGTTCCAAACTTAGTTTCATAAACAGGAATATTACCTATTTTAATATTCGAGAACTCAGGAATATCAATTGTGATAATGTCACCTTTTTTTAAAGCTTTGACATCACCCAGTTTTATTTTCTTTGTTGCAAGTATACAATTGACTTCTACAGAAGCCTCTAGTATTTCTTTTCGCAGGGCATTTTCCCATTCTTTGTTTTCTGCGCTTTGCACTTTTTTAACATTAAATTCTAATTTATCTAAAATGGGGTCTAACACGGACATGGGCAATGCAAACTGTATATCACCACCGCCGCCTTCTAATCCAATGTGAAATTTTTTAACCACGACATGCTCAAACGGAGATAAATTGGTCAGCATGGATGGATCTATTTTTTGAGCCACCAGACCAAACTGAACAGGGTGGGTTTCTTCCCATGCATTTTGTATATCACTAAAAAGCAGCGATAGTATATTGCTGATAATTCTGTATTCTGTTGGGGTAAAATCTTTATCATCAACGCTGGAAGTGGCTTTTCCATCTCCACCAAAAAACTTATCAACCAAGGCATAAATTAGTTGCGAATCTAAACAGAGAAAAGCATCGCCTCTTAATGGATTCATACTAATAATATTGATATTGGTTGGGGTCCTAAGGCTAGATAGATAATCATCGGCTTTCATGATCTGAATAGGATCACTGTCTATTTCGATATTCTTTCTAAAGTAAGCATAAAGACTCACTTTAAAAGTTCGTACAAATTTATCATATACTATTTCAAGCTTATCAAATTTATTCTTAACTAGGCCTGAATTTTCAGAAAAATTATAATGTTTCGGCCCAGAAGATATCTCTGAGTCGCTTGAATTATGACTCATTAGATCTTCAATTTCATTTTCATTTAAAACATCATTCATAATTTATTGTGTGATAAAACTTGTAAACAAAACTTGTTCTACCCCATCTTCTCCAGTATTTTTGGTTATGACTGACTTCACGACTTTTAATGCTTTTGCGCGTAACATTTCTTTACCATTAGGTTTGATTAACTCATCATAGTTTTGTTGTCCGAATAATTGCACTAAATCATTTTTAATTAGAGGCGAATAGTGTTCAATATTTTCAACAACCTTTTGATCATAAGTCATAATTTGAACTTGCACCTGTAAAAATTTAGCTCGCCCCTTTGCCGGAATATTGACAACAAAAGTAGGGTTAAATTGATAAAAGAGTGGTGTACCTGTGTTTACATAAACATCCTCTTCATCACTATCTTCTGCTTGAGTTTCTGCAGCCTCTTTAGAATTACTATTGTTGGCAGTTTCCTCAGTAGCGTTATTATCACGATTTAATGTTAATAATACTGTTGAGACTGTAGCGGTTACAGACAAAAGCACCATGCAGAGAGCCATGATAACAATCAGTTTCATTTTAGAATTAGGATCTACAGAAGTTTTTGTTGTCTGTTCAGAGCCATCAGAAGAATCATTGGTCTCGTTATCTTGATTTTCTTTGGTGTCTTTAGCCATAAAATTGCTCCTTGCATTATTAGTATACGACTTGCAAAGACCATACCAAATAAAACATGAGCGTATTCAATCACTTAAAAAAGCAATGTCAGTATTTTGACGGGCACCGAGCCAACTTATGCTGGAACGGTGTGTTGTGTGACGTTAAGCAAATAAATCCAAACGTGAGTTTGTTCTATATTGCAATTGATGGACCTCGATGTCTTCCTTCTCAGCATCTTCAAACCGTGCTGTATATTTCATTTCAGGATTTTCTGAATCTTGCTGACTCGAATCTTGATGAAAAACGTTTACATCTCCTAAATCAACACCTTGCTGTCCTAGCATGTCTCTTAGGTCTTGCATTTGTGACTCAATCACATCTTTGGTCGAAGCCACTTGTGTATGAAAACTTATGTGTGTGCTCCCACTGTTACTATGTATTTTAATTTCCATGGCGCCTAATTCAGGGGGCTCTAACATAATCCGCATAGACTGATCTTGTTTACTCAACATCATTTGTATTTTGTCTGGAATGCCATTCACCGTTGATTTTTGGCTATTATCTTGAACTTGGCCGTCTGTTTGAATAAAGGCATCTAACTTGCCCGCATTTGTCGCTGTACTCGTTAATGTTTGACCTGTCGCTATCGCATGTTGAGACTGAACCTGACCAGATTGGGTGCTTTTTAAATTTTGATTAAATATTTCTAAAGCATTTTTCATTTGGTTAGAGACTTGCTCGGGATCTTGTGTTAGTTCCTGAGCAGCAGAGTTCATTAAACCAGACTTTAGATCAGACAAATCAAGATCACCTTCAATAGCAGTTTTACCTGATTTTAAATCTTGTAGCACTGTATTTTTATCAACCTTTAATTGCTCTTCTATATTTTCTTTAGGTATCGTATTTGCAAGGTCATTCTCTAAGACAACATTATCCAGAGCGACATTGTTCTGCGTAGAGGCATCAAACCCAGATACGCCCTTATTATATTGATTATATACATATTGACTTAAGCTCATATGATTGTCTGTCGCCTCTAATTGTACTCGAGATAGAGGCATATATGATTGTACTTTTGCCAATGCCTGCATATTTTGCGCAGCTTCCTCATCTGTATTGATCTCACTGATCATTGTACTTTTATTGAGTAAAAATTGATTGGCGGGTTCTTTATTACCATCCACATCATCGGTGGATTGCCCCAAAATGGTAAGCGCTTGTTCTTCAGACAGACCCGAGTTTATTTCGGGTTCTTGTTCAGTACCTAAATCATTGGACTCACTTGACTCGTTATCAATCTTCTTTGATTGCATATCATCACGGCTACCAGAAGCTTTATTAGGCAAATTGTTGCCCGTTGCATCCTTTTCTTTGCCTTCGGTTTTTTCAATATTTTTGGCTACAGATTCATAGCTTTCCTGTTTATTATCTGTTGCAGAATGATTACTTTCGGTGTAACCTTTTGTTTTTACAGATGATTTATCTGGTGCCGCGACCTGACTGAGAAGCGAATTATTTTTAAGTGTATTATCCATAAAATCCATTTTATTTATTTTTGTTAGTTTGTAAGTATCAGATTACAAAAGACATGCCAACTTACCTCAATTAAAAGGTTATATGTTTACACAACTGTGAATAATTCATCCAATTTTGTAATGCTCAATATTTTTTTAATATCCTCTGAACAGTTAGTAATCAAAATTTTTGCTTTATCTCCCCCCGCATGATCTCTTAATGCTAAAAGCATCCCTAAGGCTGAACTGTCTATATAAGTAGACTTTTCAAGATCAACAATAAACATTTCAGGCTGATCCTGAATATTTTCATAAGCACTTCTGAAATTTTGAAGCACACTAAAATCAAACCGACCATCTACAGAAATATTGAGTTCATTTTTACTTTTGTCCATTTGAGATTGAACTGTCATTTTAAACCTCGCATATATTGATAAATTACACTATTGTATTTTACTGAAACTGCTTAAATTGCCTATATAAATCTTCCATTTGTTTAAACTCTTTTTTAAGTTTATTTGAATCGACAATGGCCTTACGTTTTGCGATGATATTATTCAAGATCAATATTTTTTGTGAAAATTGTGCATGTAACTTTTGTAGCTGTTTCTGATCTTGTTCAAGCTTATATAACCCCTTTTTTTGTAATTGGACAACGTGACCCAAATTATCACAAAACCTGATTTTCTCTTTAAGCTCTAGTCCTACAATATCTTGATCGTTGATTAAATACTCTTGATAAAACTGTTCTAATGCTTCGACCTGAACTTTCTCGTTCTCTAGTGCAATGGTTACCTGCTGACACCTATTTCGAATTTGTTTTTCCTGAAAAGACCATAGTTTCGATAATTTATAAAGTTTATCTAACATCAATTTAACTCATTACTTGCAATAGCTGAGCAACATCTTGAGTAAAATGACTTTGTTGCCCTACTGTCTGTTGTAAAAACTGATTCATATGAGGGATACGTTTTAAAATTGTATCAAATGCTGGATCCAGCCCTTCCTGATATGTACCCATTGCAATAAAATCTTTTTGCTCATTATATCGCTGTAAAGCGATTTTGAATAATCTTGCGACTTCAGCATGTTTCTGATCGATAACAAACCCCATAACTCGGCTAATAGACTGTTCAATATCAATTGCAGGAAAATGACCTTGCTCTGCTAAATGTCTAGACAAAACAATATGACCATCCAGAATACTCCTGGCGCAATCAATAATGGGATCTTGAATATCATCAGATTCTGCTAGTACAGTATAAATACCAGTAATAGAACCTGAATTATCTTCACCATTTCCGACTCGTTCCACTAACTTTGGTATTTTTGTAAAAACAGAAGGTGGGTAGCCTTTTGTCGTTGGCGGCTCTCCTAATGATAAACCTAACTCTCGAATTGCTTGGGCATATCGCGTTAGAGAATCCATCAAGAGTAATACATTTTTATTTTGATCTCTAAAATGTTCTGCAACTGAACTGGCATACTCTGCGGCCTGAATTCTGTTTAAAGGTGAAGTGTCAGCTGTTGCGACAACCATCACCATTTTGCCCATACTCTCTTTGACATTATCCTCAATAAACTCTCTGACTTCTCGGCTTCGCTCCCCTATCAAGCCAATCACAATAACATCCACATCTGCATGTTTTGCCATCATGCCTAATAAAACACTTTTACCAACCCCACTTCCGGCCATTAAACCAATTCTCTGACCAATCCCTACAGTCAGTAAGCCATTAATCGCCTTAATGCCTATATCCAATGGTTCTTTAATTCGAGCTTTACTTAAAGGTGATATGTGTCTTGAATAATCATGTTGATCTAAAACTGATTGCAAAGGCCCCAATTGATCTAAAGGATGCCCATAGGCATCTACGACTCGTCCCAGTAAACCTTCCCCATAGGGCTTAGTCGGAAATTGGTTCAACTGAACAATCTGACAGCTGGGTGATAAACCAGATAATTCTTCATAAGACATTAAATAAGTTATCTCACCTTTAAAGCCAACTGTCTCAGCATAAGCTATTGAACCATCAATATTTTGAACTTGACATAAAGTGCCAATCTTAGCGGTTAACCCTTTCGCTTCAACTAAAAAGTTTGAAGCTTTAAAAATACGACCATATTGTTTAAATATTTGTTCACGCGGTACATCTTGATAAAAATGTTGCTCTAAATTCATGACCATTCATTAAGCCTTATTGCTTTTAAAATATGCAGATATTGCATCTGAAATTGAAAAACTAACAATTTGTTCTAAATTCTCAACTAAGAATTCATAATCAGAAAAACTGTTATCTACTTGGAGCTTCGTTTTAATATCTGGCAACTCTGTATTTTCTATCATTTTGGCTGTTTTCGCATTTGCTTTGATAATGAATTTTTGCTGATGATTTTTGAAACGTTCAATTGATTCAGTCACTAATTTATCAATTTGATGCTGGTGACTTAATGCGTCAGATAAAACCCCATGACAGATATGTTCAATAATTTGAACCACTTGCTTTTCTAGCATCTGATCACAATTTTTTTGGTATTCAGAGAATGCATTCATTAAATCAGATAATGCCTTTTTCTGATTCAGCATTTCTTGCAAACCTAACTTTTTACCCTCTACAAAACCTCTATCTTGATGCTCTTTGGTTATTTTATCAATCACTTCTTGTTGGGACTTAGTCAACGTAACTTTGGGATATTTTTGACTAATATTTGTTTTAACCGATAAAGCATGCTCGGGTAGAAGCCATTTTTTGTTTGCATTATCATAATATTTTTTTGTCATCAAACCATTTCCTCACCTTTACCACCTAAGCTAATATCACCAGAGTCCGCTAATTTTTTAGCAATCATCAATACTGATTTTTGCGCCTCTTCAACATCTGTCAGCTTAACAGGCCCTTTTGCTTCTAAATCATCTTTTAATAGAGCAGCCGCTCGCTTAGACATATTTTTATATATTTTATTTGCTATTTCTGATGACGCACCTTTTAATGATAATACAAGAGAATCCGTATCCAACTCTCTCAGTAAGGTTTGCATATCTCGGTCGTCTATACTCAAAATATTTTCAAATACAAACATGAGCTCTTGTATGTTATTTGCCAAACCTTCATCTTCTTTTTTAATCCCCGCGAATATTTCAGCTTCAACATCATTATTAATATGATTTAATATTTCAGCAGCACACTTAATACCACCCATAGCCTTTGGTTTTTTAACATTTATTTTAGTGAGTTGTTCCATTAACATTTTATCCAACTCTGAAATTGCATCAGGTTGGATCGTATCCTGTACCGAGATCCGCATCATTAAGTCTAGTTGCTGTTTATCATCAAAATGTAACAAAACTTCTGCAGCTTGATCTGGATCTAAATAACTTAAAATAATAGATTGAATTTGTGGATGTTCATTTTTTATAAACTCAGAAATGGTATAGGCATCCATCCACTTAAGATTTTCAAGACCTTTATTATTTGCTTGCATTAAGGCATCGTCTAAAATCGCATCTGCTTTCTCATCGCCAATCGTGTTGGCTAAAACCTCTCGAACATGAATGGCATTATCTATACCTAATGCAGATTGGTTATTCACCTTATCCAAAAACTCTCCCACAACATGATTAATAGACTCGTTATCAACATCTTTAATACTGGCCATAACGGCGCCTAATTTTTGAACTTGTTTTGGAACCAAGTATTTCATCACTTTTGATGCTTCTGACGGACTGAGCATCATCAATAATATCGCAGCTCGTTCAATTGGTGTTTTACTTTCAACATCAGCCATTTTCAGCCTCAACCCATTTTCTAATAATTTGCGCCGCCACTTTAGGATCGTCATTCACAATATCTTTAACCTGTATTAATGAATTCGCCCTACCCATTTTTGTATTAGCACTTTGCCCTTGTGCATTATCTGTGTCTGCTAGCTTTAACATTTCTCGTTTATCAAATGACACTTTAGTGAGATTTTTAATAATAGGTTTGAATATCGCGAAAATAAGCGCGAGAAAGACAAAACCGGCTAAGACATTTTTTATTAAAGGCATAAACCAGGATTTATCAAAAATCGATTCAGGTTGCAAATCTTCAATCGGTGCTTCTTGAGCAAATGATGAACGAATAATAGTGACTGTATCGTTGCGCTCTTTTGTAAATCCAATTGCGTCATTTACCAGCTTTTTGATGTTCTCAAGTTCTTCGTCAGTAATAGGTACATTGCTCGCCTTACCGTTCTTGTCATATGTAATTTTATCCCCTATTAATACGGCGACCGATAGTTTCATAATTTTACCCGGCAAGTATGAATTATGCGTTATTTTCCTATCAATTTCATAATTTTTAGTGGCTTGTCTCTTATGATCCCCAGAGGATTCTTTTTGTTGTTTGACATTAGGCCCCACAACACCTTCAGACACGCCAGACGTTGCTTCCTCAGGGGCTTGACCAGCCGCTGGAGGCTCATTAGATAATGCGCCTGGAATGCCACCAATGATAGCACCAGCTGCTTTTATAATATCTAATGTTTTTTCACTTCGCACCACTGCACTTTTAGGGTCAAAATCTTCGAACGTTTCTTCTTTTGACGTAAAGTCAATTGCAGCTGTTACTTTTGCTTTCACCCGCCCAGGCCCCACTATGGGCTCTAATAAATCGCTAATACGATCCGAATACATTTCTTCTATTTTATTTGTAAAATCTAAATTTTTAGAGGCATGCGCTAATTGGTCTCGACCAGATGAGGATAAAAGATTTCCATCTTGATCTACAACCGTCACACTTTGAGTAGAGAGGCCTTGGATACTAGATGCCACTAAATGTGATATTGCAGCAACTTGCTCACCAGATAACTGATACCCACCATATAAATTTATAAATACAGAAGCACTTGGATTTCTTTTCTTTCGTATAAATTCACTCTGTTTGGGTATAGCCAGATGGACACGTGCTGATTTTATATTTTGAATTGAAGTAATGGTTCGTTCAAGCTCACCCTGTAAGCCTCGAACATAACGTGTCCTTTCTATAAACTGACTCGTTCCTAAACCACTGTCTTTATCTAGAAGCTCTAAACCAGTGCCTATATTACCGGCTACACCATTTTGAGCTAGCTTTATTCTAGCCTCAAATATTTTTGAAGATTCAACTAAGACCAATCCAGTCTGAGTATCTAACTTATAAGCCAAACCATTTTTTTGTAAAGCATCAATAATTTCACCGGCACTACGAGTATCGACTTTACTAAATACAGGTACAAAATTTGGAGTCTGGGACCAAAATACAACATAAACGCCTACAGCAATACTGAGGGACAAGCCGACCAATAATAGCAGTTGTTTTATAAGGGGCAAACCAAAAAAACCATGTGCCGCTTGTGTTAATGCTGGATTATCAGCCACATCTTTCTCCTAGATTAAATAGGCATACTCATAATTTCTTGATACGCATTGACGACTTGATTTCGTACTTGACTCATTGCTTTAAAAGACAAACTGGATTTTTGCATAGCAATCATGACTTCTGTAACATCTACTGTAGGGTCGTTTGCTTCAAAACGTTTTACTAAATTGCTGGAATGTTGCTGCAAATCATTCACAGAGCCAATCGCTGATTGAAATATATTGGAAAAATCATTTCCACTATCCTTACCTGCATCGAGATTAGTAACATTATAATCAATTGGAATCTGCCTGGCTTCATTCGCTAAAGCTTTCATTGTATGTAATAATTGGCTTGCATCTATTTCGTTCATCGTTATATACCTTAGTTAGGAATTTTAATACCCAGTTCTTTCATTTTGGCTAATTTATAACGTAAAGTTCTAGGGCTTACCCCTAGTTTCTCAGCTGTTTCTTTTCTATTACCATCCAAAGCTTCTAAAACTTCTAATATCATGTAATACTCGGTATGCTCCACGCGATCTTGTAACTTCCCATCCAGGTTTGGATTTTTTTTATTTTGACTCATATCAAAGACAATATGCTCTTCTTCAATGCAATTATTAGAACAAAGTATGAGTGCTCGATGTAAAATGTTCTCTAATTCTCTGACATTGCCAGGCCAATCATATTGTAATAACTTTTCTTTCGCTTTTTGGTTTAACTGATACCTGCTTTTAGGAGAATGTTTTTTCAACAAGTGCTCAGATAATGTGATAATATCTTTCTTTCTTTCTCTTAATGTTGGTATCATGATTGGAAAAACATTCAATCTAAAATATAAATCTTCTCTAAATGAACCTTCTTTTATGGCATTGGGTAAATTTCTGTTAGTGGTGGCAATAACTCGAACATCCAAAGGAATAATTTTTTTTCCACCTAAACGCTCAACTTCTTTTTCTTGTAAAACTCGTAAAAGTTTTGCTTGGAGCCCAACTGGCATTTCACTTATTTCATCCAGTAAAAGTGTCCCCCCATTTGCTTGCTCAAATTTTCCATCACTTGATTTAACTGCACCCGTAAAAGCACCTTTTTCATAACCAAACAACATCGCTTCTAACATATTATCTGGAATCGCAGCACAGTTCACAGCGACAAAAGGCATATCTTTTCTGTTAGAATTTGTATGAATATACCGAGATAAGACTTCTTTTCCGGTTCCACTTTCACCCGTCAATAATACTGTCGCATCACTATTGGAAACTTTTTCAGCTAAGCGATATGTTTCTTGCATTTTGAGATCAAGATTCGTTACAATGGGTTCGTCAACCTGAACTTTCTGGGTTTCAATATTAAACTTACTGATAAGGCTCTCAATTTCAAATGGCTTGCTTATATAATCTGAGGCACCTTGTTGAATAGCATATACTGCATCTTGAATTGTACCAAAAGCGGTCATTATTATAATTTTGGCATCCGGCAAATAGGTTTTGATTTTTTGAACTAAAGATAAGCCATCCATAGAAGGAAGTTGCACATCAGATAAAACAATTTGGTAATTATTATTTTTAATTTTATCTAATGCCATTAATCCATCTGTTGCTGTATCTACGCGATACCCACAACTTAACAAGCTATCGTTTAACGCTTCTAATAAATTCTTATCGTCTTCGACAATTAAAATACTATTCATTATTATCTCTAATCCCAGGAATACATATTGTAAAAGTTGTATACTCTGTGTTGCTTGTAAAATTTAACACGCCTTGATGCGCCTCAATAATTGATTGAGCAATCGGCACACCCAATCCGCAGCCTTTTTTCTTGGTTGTAAAAAATGTTTGACTGACTTTATTAAAGTTAAATTGATTGATGCCTTCACCATAATCAATAATGTTGATATATATCTTGCCCTCTAAATATAAAGTATTAATATCGACTGTACCTTCATAATGGCTTGCGTCTATCGCATTGTCTACAATATTGTTAATCGCACTGGTTAAAGCTTCTTTATGCCCTAAGACGACTAATTTTTTTTCTTCGCATGTTGTATTAAAGTTGAAGTTTATTTTGGGGTACAAATCTGAATAATTTTCAACAATATTATGAATTAAACCATTTAAAAACACTGGCTCAACCTTAATATCTTTGCTTTTAAATATGGTTAATTCATTTTCAATTAAATACTTAATGATATTAAGTTGTTCAATAGATTTGTTGATAGGTTTGAGAGTATTACTTTTATCAACGACTTTAGATTTTAGGCTAGATAAATAGACTAAAGCTGTCGATAAAGGTGTTTTTAATTGATGAGCCAAAGTAGAAGATAGTTTGTTAATGCTTTGTAAATTATTTAGGGTATTATCGCTGTCTGACTCTTCTTTAATGCTGGATACATTTGTTAACAACAACATCTGACTGTTTAATATTTCAGATGATTGCGTAGTCACCATTACTTTTGTACCATTTCTGAGTACCACATAGTGGCCTTGGTGTGAAATACTCTTAATCTCAGTACGTAAAACCTCAAGCCAGCTTCGTCCTATTATAGGCTCGCCAATAAGACTTGCTGCAAGATCATTGTTGTAATGCACCGTACCATCAGTATTTAAAATGATAACGCCCACAGGCATCTCAGACAGAAACTGAATATAGACATTACTGATATTATTTTTTTCTATTTGTTTTAGCATATAAAATTCAAGTCAATATTAGATAATGTCTTATATGCAAAACCGATACCATGGTTGAATATACTATATATATCAATAACTTACAGTGATTCAGTCTTGGGGTTTGTCAAAGCTTTGGCAGTGATATGTTTAGGTTTTATGCGATGGGTTTTTATGAGAATAGTTTTATTAGACAAAATAGCGAGTAAAAAGATCTCAAGGACATAAGCGGGTAACAAAGCCTCTAGAGTCTCTCATAGAAAGCCTCTTTAGACATCTAACCCGCTTTGGGCAGTTGATATTTTTTTATTTTTTCAACAAGTGTTGTTCGACGTATAGATAGTAGTTGTGCAGCATGAGAAACGACCCCATTGGTTTGCTGCAAAGCATTTGAAATGTATGATTTTTCGATATCTATCATAACTTGTTTTAAGTCTATGCATTCACGATGCGATGCTTTTTGGGGTTTGGTCAGAATAATTTGATTAAATTCTTCTCGCAACCTATCTTGTTGATGTGTATCGTTTTCTTTCGAACTATTATATAGTTGCTCAGTATCATTTAATTGATATTTTAATGGCAAATGTATTGGCTCAATAATCATATCTGGATGCAGTACAAACAATCGTTCTATCAAATTAGATAGCTCACGTATATTTCCTTTCCATTCATGTTGACTTAATATGTTAATCGTGCTTTCTGAAAATTTTATATTACAACCTAATTCTGCTTCAAAGCGAGCAACAATATCATGAATGATAATGGGTAAGTCTTCTATTCTTTCACGCAAACTTGGCATTTCAACCGGAAATACGTTCAATCTATAAAATAAATCTTCACGAAACTTTTCAGTTTCAATTTGTTTTTCTAGATTTCGATGAGTTGCAGCCACAATTCTAACATTTGTGCAAATTGACTTATTACCACCAACTCTTTCAAATACCTTTTCTTGGATGACACGTAATAATTTCACCTGCATATTCATCGGCATATCACCAATCTCATCTAGAAAGATCGTACCACCTTCCGCTAATTCAAACCGCCCTTTACGAGTACTAATTGCGCCAGTAAATGCCCCTTTTTCGTGGCCAAATAATTCACTTTCTAATAAATCATCAGGAATAGCACCACAGTTGACAGGTACAAAAGGCATATTTTTGCGATCAGATAGATCGTGTAGACACCTAGCCACAATTTCTTTACCTGTACCGGATTCACCTGTCACAAAAACGTTCACCTCTGTCGTTGCTACTTTTTTAATCATTTGTTTGATATTTATGATTTGTGTACTCATACCACTTAGTCTATTAATCGTGTCACTTGTCATGATCCAATCCCTGTATATTTTATCTGACTATATTATTGTTTTGCACATGATGTTTTTTGTTTATAGATAAGTAATAGTCAAGATTTCGGTAGGCTGTCAAATAATTGCCGACAGGAAGTGTCATTATTTTTTTTATCCAGTTATTGTACTGTTTGTATTCAGTGTAAAAACTTAAGAGGTACTGTGATTATTATATGACTCTCTCGCTTTACGGTATGTTTTAATATCTTGTAATTCGTGTTTCATTGACTCCTTACTTTTCATGGCAAATTTTAAAACTAGCATGACATCTGCTTGCAATTCAGCGATGGCTTCCGGTGGTTGGTTTAATATGTTCTTAATCTGGTCAATGTCTAAATTACGGGTTTCGAATGTTTCTATTATGGTTTTAAGGGCTTCTTCGGGAGGTTTTGACCTTACGACTTTTGCCAAGGATTGAATAGTCATAGCAAATTCATCTACTGTCATTTTAATCTTCCTGTTGATTATTTGCAAAATCTTCTATACCGTCCCAGCCTTCTTTCACGGTAGTCAATAATTCAGAAACTTCATCTAACATATCTAAATCATTTTTTAGATTCGCTTCAACTAATCGCGCCATCATATAATCATACAAACCATTTAAGTTTTCAGCAATTTCTCCACCTTTGTCTATATCTAGACTTGCTTTTAAGCCATCAATCAAGGTAATCGCTAAACTAATGAAGCGACCTTTTTCTTCAATTTGTTTTTGCGCCATTGTAATCTTTGCAATGTTTATAGATTCCAATGCATTTTTCATCAAAATAGCAATCACCTTATAAGGATCTTCTTCCTGCTTGTCCGATTGCTTATCTATACTTTGATACGCTTTAATACCTTGATGGTTGTAGCTCACTACGCGCTCCTATTTTTTATATGATAGTGGTTCTGGTAAATTACTTAATTGTTGAGATAAAAAACTACTCGTAGATTGCAATTGAGCAATAATGGTATCCATAGCGATAAACTGCGTTAGAAGTCTTGACTCCATACTTTGTAAGTTTCGCTCTAACTGCTCTCGCTGTTCCGTTATCAGGTTGATTGATGAGTTTAGCCCCTCTGTTTTACTGTTAATTATGCCAGAGGCACCAATATAGCGTGAAATTAAATCATCTAATTTTATCGCAATCCCTTCGTCTGATTTAGCAAATAACAACCCTACATTATCAAAGTTTTGATCGAGTGCTGTATTCAGCTTAGAAGCATTTAGCTGTAGTTTGCCTGTATTCCTATCTGTTGTTACGCCAATTTCTGCTAGAGAACTGATACCTCCAGCAACGGTATCGACTGAATCTGTCAATACTCGACGCAGCTGTAAATCAAAACTTCTTAAAACTGAATCACCAACTAAAACACCTGAATTATCAGTATTATCCGGATCGACCTTATTTAATGATGATATCGTCTCTACTATAGCATTATAATTGTCTACAAAACCTTCTATATTTGAACGCACAGATGCTTTATCTAAACTGACGGTTAATGACTTAGCATCAGCCACATTTGTTTTTAATAAATCTATTGTGACCCCATCAATCGCATCTTCTATTGTATTTGAAGAACTTGTAATGGTTGCACCATCAATCTTTACAATAGAGTCTAATCCTGACTGCGTCGTTGTCATGTAAGTCGAATCGAGCTGTGATAATCCAGCATTATCTGTATCATTTCCATCACCATCCGTAACGACAGATACGGTAAAGATGTTATCAATACCTGGTTCGGTAGCCGCAAACATTATTCTAGTGCCTGTATCCGTATTCACAATAGTGGCGCTAATCCCTGTTGTGCCTGAAACTTCATTTACTTTATCTTTAATTCCAGATAACGTTTGAATATCCGAAGTAATGTTAAATGAGTGTTCAACTGTCCCAATGGTAAATTTTAAGTTGCCCGTTCCAACAATTGCGTTTGCGTTCGCAAAGTCTGGTGATGAAACCTTGTGGTTTTCAGCCAGCTGGCTTATTTCGACTGAATAATTTCCCTGGCTTGCGGAGCTGTCCGCAATAACCGTAAATACTTCATTGTCTTGGGAAGTTGCTTTTCTATTCTGAAAGTCACCAACGTCTTTCAATGAACTTATTTTTGTTTGTAACTCTGACAGAGCACTATTCAGCGTGCCAAAACCTGTGATTTTAGCAAGTGTTTTGGCTTCCTCAGAATCATACTTAGCCGTTTTTGCTTGACCTTCTGCAGCCAGTAAATCTTCGATTAAGCCACTAATATCAATTCCAGATCCGGAACCTGCACTTGAAATTGACATTATCTACTACTCCGCTATTTTTTTATTTTGAATAATGGGTTGTTGCAAAGAATATGCCACCTGAAAAATTGAATTCACTGACATGTTTTTTAATATATTTTTACAATTATTGGAAGTTACCTGAAATGATATAGTGCTTTGATTTTCATTATAATGACCTATTATTTCACGTTGAATATGACTATATTTTGCTTCGTCCAAAGAAGCTTTAATCTCATTTGACGGCCTCTGAATTTGTTTATTTCTGGCAATCGTTTTCCATTCATATTGATCAATTGGCATAAGCTGTCCGCTGTATAAATATCTAACTTAATATTAATTAAAAAAAAGGGGAGATAAATCCCCCCTTCTTATTGCTTGACTACTGAAGTAGACCCAATACATTCTGAGGAATACTATTTGCCTGAGACAAAATAGAGACACCTGCTTGTTGTAAGATCTGTGCTTTAGTCATCTTCGCTGTTTCTGCCGCAAAGTCAGCATCTAAGATACGAGACCGTGCTGATTCTAAATTCTCAACATTACTGGCGATATTAGATATCGTACTTGAGAATCTATTTTGAACAGAACCTAACTGGGCTCGAATGGAACTGATTTGATCCAAAGCCCCATCAATCACACTAATCGCATCATTTGCTCCAGATTGTGTGCTAATGTTCAACTGACCTACATCAGACAAAGTTGATGAGTTGGCAGAACCTGCGACACCTGAAAACAATGAAGTACTACCGGTCGCTGAGCCTGACACATCAGAAGACACGTTAAATGAACTTGATGAGTTGAAGGTCAGCTCACCACCAACAACAGTACTATCAAAGTTTGTTCTAGCCCCACCATCATACAAGTTGACTGACTGTCCACCCGCATTTGTTGAAGCATTACCTGTAACAGTTAAAGATTGCTCAGTCGCTGCAGGTTGCGAACTACCTGTTCCAGATACCGCTGTTACGCCTGGTGCAGCAAAGTCAACAGCAGCACTATGGCTAAAGTTCTCTATAACAACATCTTTACCTTCACTATGCGTTAAGATAATTTCTGAGTTATTGGTACCGACTGCTGCGCTAATACCTGTGGTACCCGCGGCATCATTCACAGCTTGGACTAGCGATGATAAATCACTTGTTGTGACTGTTGCGCTGATCGTTGTGCCTGTTGCATTGTTACCATATAGGTTAAATCCAACTGTACCATCAGCTGATAGCCCTGACAGTGTTACTGTTGTTGAAGCAGAAGCTGTCACACCTGTGTTACCTGATAAGGCATTAATGGCAGTTGCAATACTATCTGCTGCTTCATCAGCACTCACTGCAGCCGTCGCTGAACCTGTCGCACCCACAACAGTGATATTTTGAGCAGCCACATTATTGGTTAAATCGTTAGCAGTATTAGTTGTGTTGTTAACACCATCACCAATAGAACCTTGAGCCACTGCAGCTGTCACTGCGGCTTGTCCTGTCTGTATAATGGAATCTGTATCAGATGTGATCGTCATACCTTGATCCATCATAATATCAACACGACCACCAAAGGTAGTGGCTTGTGTTAGCACCATTGTCGTTGCAGCAGCACCATCTAAGCCAGCCATATCAACGATACCTGTACCAGCACCTGTTGAAGCAAAAGACAAGTCACGACCATCTGTGGCGGTCACAGTGAGAGTCGAACCATCACTGACGGCATAAATTCCAGCGGCTTGTAAGTTTGCATTTGCATTAATCGCTGTTGCAGCACTATCAACTGTTGCTGCAGCACCAACGATAACCGCTTCACCTTCTAACGTGATACTGGTTGCAGCATCCATATTAGCAAAGTTATCAACCGTCACTTGGTTAAAGCCTCTCGCCTCAACACCTGCTTCAGCCGATAAAGCTGTCGCTATAGCGTTCGCTTCGTCATTACCTGCAACAGCCACGGTTGAAGTTGTTGCTACGCCAGCAGATGACACGCTATTAATGGTGAAATTTGAAGCACTATAACCATTAGTCGCAGCATTTGCTTGAGCAACACCCACTTCAGCACCAAAGCCAGCACCAGCTGTACCTGCGGCAGTCCCAATGAATAGCTCTTTATGAGTTGCACCTTCTGGGCTTTCAGTATTATTGGTCGTAACTTGGTTTGTACCCAAAGCAGTCGCTCTTGTATCACTAATAGAAACAGAAATCGTTTGATTCGCTTCGGCACCTACATGGAACAATGCATTTTGCAAGTCACCATTTAAGATTTTAAGTCCATTAAAAGAAGTTGTGTTAGCAACACGAGACATCTCTTGTTTTAACTGATTGACTTCATCTTGCAAAGCCGCACGGTCAGTTGCAGAGTTTGTGCCATTTGCTGACTGAATGGACAGTTCACGCATACGTTGCAGAATATTAGTTGACTCCTGCATTGCACCCTCAGCAACCTGCGCTAACGATATCGCATCGTTTGCATTTCGAGATGCCTGAGTTAGACCTTTAATCTGTGATGTGAAACGTGTACTAATCGCAAGACCGGCCGCATCATCTTTCGCACTATTAATACGAAGACCAGAAGATAGTCTTTCTAGTGAAGAGGTTAACATCTCACCCGATTTGTTTAAGTTATTTTGTGCGTTTAAGGACGCTACATTGGTATTAATGACCTGTGCCATCATGAACTCCTGAAAATCAAAAGCAATTTTGCTTTGTAATAACCTTAGCGGATATACACATATAAATAAGTATATTTACCGCTCCCAGCCATAGTATCGACAGCCCAGAAATAAGGTTTAGCTTTATTTTGAATTTATTTATATTTTTTTAATGATGATATGGGTGGAAAAATATAGTGGCAGTCGCAGAGGGCAGCTGAGAAATAAGACTAAGGCTAAAGACGTGACGATATCATAAAAAAATCAGTATTTTATAAGAAGTTAAATAAGCTCAGTCCTTGAATTCTTGTAAAGCTTTGTTGTGCCGCTTGTAAAGTGAGTGTTAATTGAGACAGGCTTGATATAGCTTCAGCATAATCTAAATCTTCAATTTTACTTAAGGTTGATTCTGCAATGAATTTCACATTGGCATTATTATTCTCTAGAGAATCCAAAACATTCATTCGAGCACCAATTTTAGAACGGACACTATCTAGTTGCACTTCTGCCTCTTCCAGATTTCGTAAAGCCACCTCAATGCCGTAACCCAATGTCGCGGGACTACTAGCCCCATCACGGATATCATCGATCAAATTTTGTGTGGTTTTGAATATATCTTGACTAGCAGATTGATCAAATTCAATCGTAAACGTATCGCCTGCATTCGGAGTACCATTAACAACTGCTTGGATACCCTCAAATTCTATGGCTTGGCCAGGCACAAAAGTCACATCGTCAAATCCCGTAATGGCTTGGGTTGGATCAGAGCTTAATACAATGTCAAATGTTGTGCCCCCAGCATTAAACACGATGGCATAACTTTCCGAGATGTCTGGAACATTTCCAATGATTTCAGATGTCATCACGCCAGTACCTGAGTTCGACACCGCGCTTTGTATCCCACGAACCAAACCAACATCACTAGGCGCACTACCTTGAATATCGATAGCACGACTGTCGCTTAAAACAACAGTTGAACGTTTCACTTGATCTTGGGCCGCACCTGTTAAACTAAAATTGGCGAAATCAGCAGTTGAACCGCCTACTGATTCTAATTGTATATTTCGTCCATCAGAAGCTGTAAGCGTTATCGCCGTACCTGCCCCACCTGGCTGTGTTGCTGTAACACCCGTTTGATCTGTTAAAGAATTTATTTCTGAAATTAACGCGTTTTCTGAGCCAGTTGCATTCACTATAGCAACGCCATTAATACTTAACTCACCGCCCACAATAGGTTGGGCATTATAAATACCTAAATCTACCGAATTTACCTGCGCTATCGCATCCACACCATGTTCTGACTTTTGGGCATTAATCGCATTAGCAATGGCAATAGCACTTTTTTGACTTTCTGCTGTAGATACTGAGTCAATACCGGCTGGATTAATCAATGTATTATTAATAATAAGATCGTTCATGTCTAAACCCGGTAAACTACCTGTGTTGACTAGCCCTGGTTCAGTAGAGGACAGTGTTGCAAGATCAGTATAATTATTCGTATTCACTGTGGACGTTGGTAAGTTAAAAAATATTTCTTTCGCGGTATCATTGACATCCAAAAATGTTGTATCATTTAATTGAATTTTACGCTGACCTTCATCGCCTTGATAAACATACTCTCCCGTTAAGGATTTTGTCACCGGCGCAGTATTCGTTTTAAAACCAGAAAATGCATATTCACCAAATCCATTTTTCGAATTGGCCAATGACTCTACTTCTGATAGAATCACTTCAAGTTCATTGGCTATCGCGTCTCGCTCCAAGCTGGATAGGGACCCATTATTTGCAGTAATGGCCAACTCTTTTATTCTTTGATATTGCGAGACAATACTATTTAAAGTGGTCTCTTCAAAACTCAAGCTTGATTCAGCAATAGTTGAATTTCGTGAGTATTGTTCAATTCGAAATATTTCTTGTCTTATCTGCAATATACGAATAGCACCATTTGGATCATCTGATGGTTTTGTAATCTGTGTCCCAAGCGATATCTTTTCTTGCAAATCATTTAATTTATTTTGCTGTGACAACATAGAGCTAATACTTTTATTGTAAAATTCAACACTTGAGACTCTCATATTATCCACCTACCGTTGATAACAACGTATTAAAATTATCTCGAGCAATGACAAATATTTGCGCTATGGCTTGATAGGATTGCTGAAATTTGAGCATATTCGCCGCTTCTTCTTCTAAGTTGACACCTGAAATACTATTTCGGCGTGATTCAATCGCTTGCAAAAAACTTGTACTTGTTTTTAAATTGACTTGAGATTGCCCTGACTGTGTCGCAACTCGACTCACAATTTGAGTAAAGGCTTCTTGCAAAGAGGCATTACCCCCATTCACTAATTTATCCAATTGAAAGCCAATCATCTTATTACTATTTCTATTATCACTGGCTGCATCTTGATTGTAACCGATCGTAAAGCTATCACCTGCTTTCATATCCCCTTTTAAGGTAACTCTATACCCAGGATCGTAAACATAAGGTGGATTTGGACCAGGTGCCGTATTGTCTGTTACTGAAGCTAAAGGAAATACGTCTTGTTCTCCCGCTTCTGGATCAAAGCTTTGGTCGGGTCCTAGTTGTATGCCAGGGTTACCATTGGCAATATTAAATACTTTATAAGTTGTTTCGTTAACAAATTCGATTCTAATGGGGGGGGATAATTGCCCTGCCTTCTCAAAAGCATTACCAAGCTTATGAGTTGTGCTCACGGGAACGCCAGAGACATCTATGACATTAGAAACAGCGATGCTGCCGGAACCTTTATTTGATAATGATGCATCAGAACTAACAGGTAAAGCCAGTGCTAATTTATTGGGATCACTCAGTTTTGTAATAAATTCTTTAGCGCCATTCTTAGTCGGTTGTATTTTAAATACATCATTCACCTGCATGCTTCCAGACACTAAAGAAAGTGTAAATCCATCAACACTAAAATCAGGTGTGCTACCTTGAGCTACCAAAGCTTGATCTGAAGCCCGATTCAATCTATAGTTTGCACCATCATAAGTTAAAAAATAATCATTGACACTTAATGTCGAGCTTACAGTTGGAACAGTGCCGGTCTCAAATCCAATGACACTTGGATTATTACCTTTTATATCAATCGTATTTGTAGAAATTAATGAAATATTGGCTCGTTGTATTTTATCTAAAGCAACACCACTATTTGTATCAAAATGCGAAAAAGTCGCTGCAGGTGTATTCGCGTTGCTGGTTAACTGGATATTACGACCATCTTTAGCTTCTAATACAATATTATTATTCGTATCTGCCTTTGCAACAACACCTGTTTGAGAAGATAATGCATTAATATCTTGCACCAATGTGGCATTATCAATTCCAGTTGTGACGATATTAATGCCATTAATTGCAAATTCACCTGCTGCATAGGCACCCGGTGTAAACTGACCTAAGAGCAACGCATTCGGCTCAGCTGAAGCCGTGACACCGTGCTGAGCCGAGCTTGCATTCACTGCGTTGGCTATTGAAATTGCACTTCCTAGCGCACCAGCAGAAGAGACAGTATCATCTCCTGGAACGGTTGTTCTAATATTGATATTATTTAAACGTGTTAGACCTGACACATAGTCTGGCAATGCCGAAGTGTCTGTCAAATTGGCGCCAGACGAAAAAACCTGATAGGGAGGCGTCTCTTGGCTTTTTATACTATCAATAGACACATTAAAAATGGCATCCCCTGTGTTGCCTATACTTTGTACACTACGAGCTCTCATCGCCTCTAAACTATTTACATCTGAAAAAACCAGCCCACCTAACTCTCCATTTAAATCCATCCCAGCTGCATTTTGATCATTAAAAGCAGATGCTAATGTAATTGCCAATCGACCTAAGCTATTTTGAATTTCAGTAAGTGCATTATCGCGTAAATTTATAAGGGCTCCAATTTCCCCGCCATTGAGATTTGTCGTTATATTTTGACGGGAAGCATTGGAAGTTAAAAAAACATCTAAACTAGTACTTGTCTGACTGGGTGCCGTTTCAATCGTACTAACGCTGGCACCTGTAACCAAAGATAAGCCGTTTCCTATCAATAAATTAACACTACCATCTTCTTGCTCATTGGTTAAAACTTCAACATATTCAGACAATTCTAATATTAATTGATCACGTTGGTCTAATAAATCATTTGGCTCGCCTGCTGTACCATTGACACTAGATAACTTTATGTTAAGTTCACCAATACTTTGCGCTAATACATTGACCTCATTGGTTAAAAAACCCAATTGTTGATCGGTAGATCTGACTCTATCTTCAACTTGTGTATTTAAACCTTGAAAACGACTTTCTAGTAATTGCGATTGCGAGATGAATAATTGTCTAGTGGGTATTGAGCTAGGATTATTATTCACTTCTTGTAAAGATAGGAAAAACTGATTCAAGCCATCTGCGATGCCGGTTGTCGGGTCGGCTAGTAAAATGTCTAAGTCCTGAAATAACTGCGAGGAAGTCTCTAATTCACTATGCTGACTCGTTTGCGCCCTGAAACTATCTGTCACAAAATCATTCACCATTCTGCGAGTCACTTCGACACTGACTCCAGATCCTATGAACTGGTCGCCCACTCTATTTGCGGGTCGAGTGGCAAATACATCTTGCTGGCGATTAAACCCTGGTGTGTTCGCATTATTAATATTATGCGAGACTGTACCTAATGCTTTTTGCACTGATAATAAACCAGATGTAGCAATACCTAATAACTCACTCATTACATTAACTCACTATTTTTGACTACCATCTAGTTGGCGCATAATGACATCCTGCAAACCAATAGACTTCATTTTAGAAAGAGATAAAGATAATTGATTGTCATGCATATCTTGATACATATCATTACTGTTACTCGAAAATAAATCCGACTTTAAACTTTCTTGTGCCTCTCTCATACTCTTTAAAACCATTTTCAAAAAAACAGACTCCAATTGAGAGGCGACGACCTCAAGATCTTCCTTGCTGTTTCCATTAACATCATTTCCGACTTTACCTTTAAACTCTTTAATAGAGTTCATATCATAATAGTTGAATGTACCTGTATTATTTATCATATTATATTATCTCTATATCTGCGTTTAACGCACCGGCTTCTTTTAGTGCTTCAAGTATAGCCATTAAATCACTGGGTGCCGCGCCAACTTCATTCACCGCATTCACAATACTTTCCAATGATATGCCGGGCTTTAACAAAAACATTCTGCTCTTGTCTTGTGACACACTGATTTCAGACTGTGAGGTTGTCGTCGTTACGCCTTGACTTAAGGCGTTAGGCTGAGAAACCGCTTGGTCTTCTGTTATCGTGACCGTTAAATTTCCATGAGACACCGCTGCCGGTTTCACTCGAACACTTTTGCCAATGACGATTGTTCCCGTTCTCGAATTGACGATAATCTTAGCCGCCATCATACTATCTTCAACAACTAAGTTTTCAATCGCAGAGACAAAAGCCACCCGACTACCGATATCTTTAGGCACCTGAACTTTAATAGAAGTGGCATCTAACGGCATTGCAGTATGCGCACCAATATATTCATTAATAATTTCTGAAACGTGTCTTGCGGCTGTGAAATCTGACTGATGCAAATTAAAAATAATATGATTAGACATAAAAAACGAACTTGGAATGCCACGTTCGACCAATGCACCATTCGGTATTCTGCCCACTACTGGCACATTCACTGTAATTTTGGACCCATCTGTTCCTTCTGCTGATAAGCCGCCAACGATTAGGCTACCTTGTGCAACAGCATAAATATTACCATCAGCTGCTTTTAAAGGGGCTAACAGCAAAGTCCCCCCTCTTAAGCTTTTTGCATTGCCTAATGAAGACACTGTCACATCAATTTTTTGTCCCGGCTTTGAAAAAGGTGGTAAATTAGCGTGTAAGGCGACTGCTGCCACATTTTTAATATTAGGATTTATATTAGCAGGAATCGTTATCCCCAGTTGATTTAACATATTTTTAAAAGATTGTTTGGTGAAAGCTTCTGTATCCCCTGTCCCAGTTAGTCCCACAACCAACCCGTATCCAATCAATTGGTTACTCCGCACACCTTGAATAGAGGTAATATCCTTAACACGAGAAGCCATCAAATTAAATGACAGCATCATAATCAAGAACCCGCTCAATAATTTTCTTAACATTATATTTGCTCTCATTAAATAGGCCACAATGAACTAGTGATAATTTTCATTAGCCATCCTGGTTTGGTTGCATTGGTTAGCGTACCTCGACCACTATAGGATATACGAGCATCAGCAATTCTATGCGATTCGATGCTGTTGTCTGGTTGAATGTCTTCTGAACGAATGATCCCAGATACTCTTACAAACTCATCACCATGGTTAATATTAATCCACTTTTCTCCGCGAACAAACAAGTTACCGTTGGGGTATACTTGACTGACCATCACAGTGACTTGTCCTGTTAATTTATTTTTCTGCTCTGAATCTGAACTACCTTCAAACTCTCGATTAGCATTAATATCGGTTTTTAAATTTAGGTTGTCCGTTGTTTTTAAAGGGATCGGCAGCCACTTTGGCAGTCCAAAATCTGCCATTGTGCTCAAGATAGTCGGATCAACAATAGTGGCTTCTGACTTTTTATCAAAGTTGGTTTCTGCTTCTTTAGAAGCATCCATTTGTTCTGTAAATACAACGGTAATCAAATCGCCAATTTTATGTGCCTTAATATCTTCATATAAAGATAAGCCACGACCGGGATGATAAACAGACCCCATATCTGGCGTTAACTCAGCTTGGACATCTGGCATGACAGGGGCAAAATTAGGATCATTAGGACTGTCAAAGTGATTACACCCGACTAAAAATAGAGCACACAGACCTCCTAAAATACCCTTAATCTTATTCATACTTATGATGTTCAGGCTCATATTAATTTCCTATAATGTTTGTGATAAGTACTGCAACATACCATCAACTGTTTCAACGGATTTAGCATTCATTTCATACGCACGTTGTGTCTCAATCAACTTAACCAATTCTTCAACCACATTGACATTTGACCCTTCTAAAGAACCCTGTTGCAGTGATCCCAAACCATTTTGAGCAGGGTTACCAGTTAACGGAGAGCCACTTGCCGTCGTCTCTAAATATTGATTTTCTCCGATGGCTTGTAATCCAGCCGTGTTAATAAAATCGGCTAATTGTATTGTACCCACTTGAGTGGATGTCGCTGAACCCGGTGTCATAACAGAGACAACCCCATCACTGCCTACCGTAACGCTTAAAGTATCACTTGGCAAAGTAATATTGGGCTCCATCAAATAACCATTTGCTGTGACAATTTGTCCTGCATTGTTTAATTGAAAAGAACCATCTCGTGTATAAGCTGTAGAGCCATCGGGTCTCGTGACCTGAAAAAAACCTTTGCCATTTATGGCAAGATCTAGTTGATTCTCAGTATTAATCACCGTGCCTTGAGAGTGTATTTTTTGCGTAGCAACTGTTTTAACCCCCATACCAAGCATTAACCCGGAGGGTAATTCAGTACTTTCAGTTGATTGACCGCCAGGTTGTCGAATATTTTGATATAATAGATCTTCAAATACGGCCCGACCTTTTTTAAAGCCTGTTGTACTCACATTGGCTAAGTTATTAGATACTACTGAAATATCTGTATTTTGGGCTGATAAACCGGTAACGCTAATCCATAATGCTGGGTGCATAATTAATTCCTTCCTTAAGAGACTCTTAATAATGATGTTGATGCTTCGTCAATTGCTTCAGCTTGCTTAATCATCTTTAACTGAATTTCGTACTGCCTCGATAACGAAATCATATTCGTAATAGATTCTACAGCATTGACGTTACTGCCTTCCAAAAATCCTTTTGCTAGCTTGATATCTGGATTGCCACTCAAAACCGTATTATCTTTTGTATAAAACAGACCATCTAAGCCTTTTTCTAAATTTGAAATATCAGGTTTAACTAATTTTATTCTATCAAGCAAAACAACCGCGTCTGGATTTGCGCCCAAAGGCACAAAACTAATGGAACCATCATTTCCGATCTCAACTTTTTGTGCAGGAGGAATGTTTATTTCTCCCCCTTCCCCCATCACGGCTAAACCTCTACTATTTGTCAGTAGACCTTGTTCATTAATTTGCAAAGCCCCATCTCGGCTGTAGGCATCTTCATTTGTTTCACTCTTGACTGCAAAAAATCCCTCGCCCTTAATGGCGACGTCAAAATCACGACCTGTGGTCATTAAGGGACCCGGCGTAAAATCTGTAGCCGGTCTCTCTGTCAGCGCATAAACACGTGTTGGTAAAGAATCTTTACTCATCACTGGCATGCTCCTGAACTGTGCTAAATCAGCCTTAAAACCAGCTGTTCCAACATTGGCAAGGTTATTCGCATTTAAGCTTTGCGATAAAAAAGTATTTTCCGCTCCGCTCATTGTAACAAACAGCATTTTATCCATTTATGACTTGCCTTATCTTAAGTTAATGATTGCTTGTGTCACGGCTTCTGCCGTTCTAATTGTTTGCGCATTTGCTTGGAAATTACGCTGTGACGTAATAAGTGCAACCAACTGTTCTGTAAGCTGTACATTTGAACCTTCTAAAGAGCCAGACTGAATCAGTCCTAAAGATGCCGTCCCTGGCTCACCTACTAAGGCTATCCCTGAAGAAAAAGATTCTCCCCAAGACGTATCCCCTTGAGGACTTAATCCTTGCGTATTCCCAAAGTTTGCAAGCACGACCTGGCCTAATGTGGTAGATTGACCATTCGTATAACTTGCAACAATATTACCTTCTGCACTAATTTCAACACCCGCTAATCTGCCCGTTGTAAAACCATCTTGTGTTAAACCTTGCACGGCAAAGTCTGACCCATACTGTGTTGATTGACTTAAGTTTATGGATAATGGCTGCGGCAATCCCCCGACACTAGAAGGCGGAATCCAATCTGTGATATTGATAACGTCTGAAGAAGTCTGGACGATACCTGCTTGGGGGCCATTTAATAAGCGAGCACTACCCGGCGTTGTACCACCAATATTAATTGGATTATTATTACTTGAAGCCAAACTAAAATCGCCAGTTTTCACTCGATCTAATGCTGAACCGCCATTCAGGTTGAAATTGGCAAATGTTGCGCCTGCTGTTGTACCATCTGTTTGCACCTGTATATTGCGACCATCTGATGCTGTCAATATAATGGCTGTACCTGCGCCTCCTGGCTGTGTCGCAACAACACCTGTACTGGTTGATTGGTCATTAACCAAAGTTAATAAATCTGCATCAGAAGCCACGGGACCCGATATGCCGACGCCATTTAATGTAAAGTCATTGGCCGCCAGTGCGCCCAAAGTAGGCACCCCTAAATCGAGTGTTGTATTGGTCACCGTCGCAGTAACACCGTGCCATTGAGAACTTGCGTTGACAGCTGCTGCAATTGAGATAGCGCTGCTGGATGCATCTGTTGTAGAGATCGTATCGGCTGATGTGGTGACAGACGAATCAATTGCAATGCCATTTATACTTAAATCATTTAATCCAAATCCAGGCAAACTACCTGAAGTACTGAGTGCACTGGCAGAACTACTGACAGGTCCTGGGCCATGATATTGTGGCGGTACCGTAGGGTTATTTACGACAAAGTTACCCGTTTGATCAAAGACCACAGTATAAGGTGAAGGTTCTGCACCCGTTGGGTATGCAACGGGTGGCGCACCAGCAGGTGGTGCTGGTGCGGCTGCAGTGACATCAGAGCCATCTATACCGACATAGACATTCCATGTATTTTGAGTGGGTGCTTTTACAAAGTATGTCGTTTGAATATAAGAATTACCTAAGCTATCAAACACTGAAGTAGAAGCAGATGCGTTAAAAGAATTCGGATCAGGGGGTGTACTCGGCGTAAACCCTCTGGCAAAAGGTACTGTTGGAGGTGGCTCTGCTGAGTTTAAGTTTACCTTCACGCCAATATTACTGGTCAACTGGGGAGCCGAATTCGCACTTGATATTTGAAGATCACCCCGTGTGCCTGTTATATTGCCTGAACCATCTGCTAAAAACCCTTGCAAACGGCTATCGGATGCATTGGTGATAAAGCCGTCTTTATCAACACCAAAAGCCCCTGCTCTGGTATAAGACAAATCACCATTTTGACTAGTAATAAAAAATCCTTGACCACTAATGGCCAGGTCTAAATTATTATCTGAAAAAGAAATCTGACCTTGTGAGAATTGCTGCTTGACAGACGCCAAAGATACACCTGCTCCAATTGCAGTACCAGAGGAGCCAAAGGCTGAGTTAGCATATATATCTGCAAATTCAGCTCTAGATTGCTTAAACCCTGTTGTGCTTGCGTTTGCAATATTATTACCAATGACTCTGAGTTCACTGGATGCGGCTTGTAGACCACTTAAGGCGGTTTTAAACGGCATAGTTATTTCCTTCTTAACTAATTGACTTTATATCGTTCAATGATACTTGACCAAACCCATTCACATTCACGATGATAGGTTCTCCATTTTTATTAATACTGACGCTATCCACACTAGTCGCCACATAAGTATCAAGTTGTGTTTCTTGACCAGCAATACTGCCTCTTGCTGTCAATTGGTATGCACCTGATGAGACCGCATCACCATTTTGGTCTAAACCATCCCAAATAAAGCCAACATCCCCCGATGCTTGCTCATTGTATTCATACGTTCTAACAACCTCTCCTTGTAAATTTTTAATTTCTAAAACAACATTACTTGTGTTACTAGGCACTTCAACACTGCCTTTCACATTTTGACCGCTTTGCAAGCTAGCAACGCCTGTTTTCACTTCGACTTGCTTACCCACTAAAGAAGTTGCCTGCAAAGTTTGTGAGGAGCTTAGCGCGCTCACCATACTATTCATGCTGCTTTCCATATTCTTAATACCTTCTACGGTACTAAATTGTGCAAGCTGTGCTAAAAATTCTGAACCATCTTGAGGCTCTAATGGATTTTGATTTTTTAACTGTGCGACAAATAACTCTAAAAAATCTGTGCTATCTGATTCTTCCTTTTTATCTGCTGAAACAGGCGCATTTAGGCCCAGCTCGGATAAATCAACATTTGGTATAGAATTCGTATTCATGTTTACCCCTAACGACCTAAATTAATGGTTTCTTGCATCATTTGTTTAGCAGTGGTTAACATCTGCACATTCATTTGATATGTCCTCGAAGCCGAAATCATATTCGCCATTTCTTGGACCATATTGACATTGGGCAAGAAAATATAACCCTCTTCATTTGCCATCGGATGATTGGGCGAGTACTTTTGTTCTAGCGGCTTATTGCTTTCTACAATACCGGCAACTCTCACGCCAGCCGTTTGATAATCTGAGTTGTCAAAAGCCGCTTCGTTTAATTGATTTCCCATTACAGTTTCAAATATAGGTTGACGTGCCTTGTAGGTTTGATCGATACTACTCGACACACTACTGGCGTTAGACATGTTGCTTGATATTGTATTTAACCTGACAGATTGAGCACTCATCCCCATACCAGCCACATCAAATATTTGAAACATTCCCATTCTTATTCCCCTTTAATGGCCGCAGCCATACCTTTTATTTTGCTATCTAAAAATCTCAATGATGCTAAATAACGAATTGTATTCTCTGAAAACTTTGCATTCTCGATTTGTGTATCAACGGTATTACCGTCTAGCGAAGGCTGCGTTGGAACGCTATACATCAGTGAGAATTCATCTAAATCATCACTTGTACTAATATGGCCAGAATGTGTGGTGCGTAACTGCGAATTTGAAGTAAGCAACTTGTCTTCTAATGCTTGTTTAAAATCTATATCCTTCGCCTTATACCCTGGTGTATCGGCATTCACTAAATTACTGGCTAAAATCTCTGTTCTTTTCGCTCTTAGATTTAGCATGTTTTCATGTGTACTAAAGACTTGCTGTAATTGTAGTTTCATCGAAATCTCCTTTTCGTATATCCTATGTGCAAACAAGATGCCAAAAATAATAGTGATAAAATTCATGCCGTTAGGGCCACTCGGATCCAGTGCGGCAAAACTTTAATCTTTTTTGCAGGCAATTGTTTGCCTATGCCGCTATATCTCTTGTTTGATATTTTGTTTGGTTGGCATAATTTATGCTCAGTTTAGAGGTATAGCTATACCTGCGCTATTTTGTCATTTTTTTGACAATCATAGCCAAAAGCAAACACAAGGAATAATAACGATGTCTTTAACACATTATTTAGTCATACCTGTTTTTTGTCTGGTTGCAGTTAAAACACAAGCGAATGTGAATAAAACAACGAGCATTCAGCAGATCCGCCAAGAAATTGAACTGTTTGTTCAAGCAAAAGTTGATGAGGTATTAACAAATTATGATGAAGTTCAAATTAACATTTCTTACTTAGACAAGCGTTTAAAAATGAAAGCTTGTGATCAGCCTATACAAATTTCTAAAAGGTATGGCCACATCAACCAAGGCAGAATGACTGTAGAAGTATCCTGTCAAAAGCCGGTTAATTGGCGACTAAGAGTACCCGTAAACATAAAAGTATTTAAAGATATTTTTATAACCAATGATTTACTGAAACGTGGTCAAACCATTGGGCAACAAGATATTATGCTATCTAGACAAGATATAACCCATGATGCCAGAGGGTATTTTGAAAGTGATCACGAATTAATTGGCAAAGTTGTCTACCGAACAATGCGCCAAGGCACTATAATTAAGCCAAGCATGATAAGAGAAGCAACCTTAATTAAAAGAGGAAGCACCGTAGATATTATCAGTTCGGGCAATGGCATTATGGTGAAGTCATCTGGTATTGCGATGAAAGATGGTATTAAAGGTGAAATAATTACAATTAAAAATAAAAAATCAAAACGAACTATTGATGGAAGGGTAACAGCTGCTGGAACAGTTCAAGTAAATTTGTAAGTATATAAAAGGTATTTGATAGTATAATGAGTAACAAAGGAGCTTAACGAATGAACATTAATTCCACAAATAACCCTATGCAACATCTAAGTAGCAGTGATAAAAAGGCTTTATCCTCTGATACTGATGAAAAAACCAATGTGGCTCAAACAAAAAATGACCCCGCCCCCAAAGAAACAAGCAAACAAAGTAGTATTCAATTAAGTCTACAATCCCAGAAAATCCAGCAGCTTAATCAAGAGCTCCAAGGCTCAGATGGCATTGATAAAGCAAAAGTTGCCGATGTGAAGGAACGTCTGGCTGCCATTAAGCTCGACATTCAGCAAACTGGCCCCAAACTTGAATCTGCCAGTGAAAGAATTGCAGATAAAATTGTTGAGATGGATATTTTACTGTCTAAATATTGAGTTGCATAGGAATATATTATGTCAAATGATAAAAATGGGTCATTAGAAAATATCTTAGATACGATACAGAGCAAGCTAAAACGACTCGACTCGCAACTGGAAGCGGAAAAGAGACTTTTAGAACAACATACACTTGAAAATATAGATACTTTATTAAAGGAAAAACATAATGAGTTTGAACAATTAAATACAGACATTGTGCTTCTACAAGATTTCTTTAATAATAAGCAATTAGATTTTTCATCTGAAAGTATAAACCCTTATATTTCATCTGCCTCGCAGGATGTCAAAGATAAATGGCAGTTATTTATTAACACTTTACAAAGTTGCCAAGAAAAAAATTTAATAAATGGTTTATTAGTCATGGGCATGAAAAACTATAATGATAAATTACTGGGTCTATTAACTCAGCAAAATCCGGAAACATACCATCCGTCTCAACCTGTTAAAAAGACAATGTCGACAAGGGAGCATAAGGCATAATATGTGGCGATGGATCAAAAATATACTTCAAATTGAAGAAATCCCCGAAAACTTAATCTCCGAAGAAGAGAATATTTCACCTTCTCATCAAATATATATTGAGAAAATTTTACAAAACTTAATATCTAGTCGCGCAATATTAAATATTCAATTTCCTAAGACAGATATCAATTGTGTTAGCATATTGCTAGAAGCCAATAAAAGAAATGATTATATTATTATTGATGAAATTACGCCAACGGAAGGTCATAACAAAGCGCTACAAGGCCACCCTTTTTCAATTACAACACGAGAACATGGCATTTCACTGTCTTTTCAGTCCAGGTTACTCAAACACGTTGATGAAAAAAATGTAAGCTTTTATTACCTGCCCTACCCCCATGAAGTACAATACCAACAACGCCGAAAAGCTTACCGTGTCCCTATACAGTCAGAAAAGGCATTGCGTGCTGATATCTTTCTTCCTAATCAGCCGAGACTGACCGCTAAAGTCTCTGATATCTCGGTCACTGGACTTAGATTTGTGGTTAAGTACAATATTATGGAGCTGATAGAAGGCATCCGGTATATCGACCAATGTTTACTCATATCACCGTACGCAAAGCCTACTACTTTTTCACTTGAGGTTCGACAGGCTTTTTATGATATGTCCATCAAAAGCACCGTATTATGTTGTGAGTTTATGAATATAAGTACAGACAAACAATTATTTTTAATAGAACTTGTTGGTAAGTTGCAACATAATCAAGTTATGGATAGGTTTAAAAGCAAGTGAGTTGGTTAGCTTTTTCTTTTTTGCAATTCTGTTTTCCGCATGTTACGATAATTACGTGAAACAAAATAGGATATATAAAAGACATGAACGAAAAGACTTTAGATCTAAAAACTTACCAACCTTATAGCGCTCCAATGCTAAAAATCTTATTCACTTTTACCCTAGCATCTATAGCTTTCACGGCCATATACGAGTTCATTCTCTAACAAAATTCTACATTTAACTGCGATCTTGCTTCAGATATATCAGTATGCAGGTCTGCGCCAAAATATTAATGGTGCCTCGGAGAGGATTCGAACCTCTGACCTGCCCCTTAGGAGGGGGCTGCGCTATCCAGCTGTGCCACCGAGGCATAAATATTCTGAAGTCGATATTCTAATACATATACCTCCCTTTTGCCAATTCAAGAGTCTTACTCCCCATTGGATTTTGTAGCTTATATTTTAGAAATTTCCTGACTACAGGAACGCATTACTAATTTTAGTAAAAATGCCGTAAGGTGCTGGCTATTTTAAATTCGCTTGTGATATTCTTTGCGTGTAAATTATAGCGTGACTGTTTGATGAGTATCCCCATGGCATTACATTACAACTTTAAATTTAAGCCACTCCACCCTAAATCGGGCCTTAAACGGCATATACTTAAACTGATTGATAGAATGTTGCCTGCGATTATCAGCCAAAATAGCAATAACATACTACCCCACTTTATAGATAATGCTGTACTACCAAGGCGCTTAAACAAAATAAACAACAAAGTTAAACCTTTATTGTTATAAAATATAGCCTAAAGAATACCCAAGTGATTAAACTTAAAACTCGCCAGATTTAAAAATGCTGGGGTTGATTTTATCTGTTTATCCCCCCACCATAGGTAGAAGCGTTACTGTTTTTAAATGGGCGTGGGCAATGTGTGCATATAATCTAATATCAAATTGAAGCGCGCTTTTTCGCAGTTCGTTGTATACAGAGCTGTGAGCAAGCCCCTCGCAGGGTTAGATGTTACTATTTTCTCTGCTTTTACTAGGAATTTTATCTTGTTCAATATTTGAGCAATGTGGGGTATGAATGAAATTATTGCTGCTAACTTCTATACCATTAATGGTTTTAGTCCTATTTGGGGTAAAGTTAAAAAAGGAAACCCAATTTATTCTACAAATATTAAGTATTCCTTTCGTATTGTTAGTTGCCTTTTACTCTTTTCTGATGGCTGTTGTGGTAGTGGCAGGTTACGTGCTCTACTTGAAAATTTTCAAACCTAAAAACATCAAAGACAAGGATGATGACTACCCACAGATACGCTGGGAATAATTTTTACCAAACCTTACAATGTTTTTTTATGCAACTTAACATCAAAGCCTTTAGTGACAAAAGTCTCATGGCTATTTAGACTACTGTTGGAAGGCTTAAATTGAGGTGTAAAGCAATTAGGTTCTACTAATTGGGGCGAACGCAACTGTTTCATAGCAGCAGCCATATCAGCACTTTCCTCTTCTAAACCAAATGCTTTATCTAAAATATTTTTTGTAAACATAATACACCAGCAAAATAATACAGAAACAGAACTTAAAAGCCAGCTCAGAAGATTTTTATTTTTGTTTTCTTCTTGTTGGTTGGCTACATGCATATGTTTAGTAATGTAATTATTTAAAGGGATTTTTTGAGGCGGCTTAACTGGCTCTTGCTGATCTTCACTACTACTACTCTCTTCCCCAAGCTCCATATAGAACTGTAAATTCTGAGTAATACCGGAACCACCAACAATCTCTAGTTCTTTAGCCTCTTCAACCTCTTCTAGCGCAACATCCTCTTCACTCAGAAACTGTGTGGCATCTTCAGAAAGCTCTAACTCAAATTGATTCCAACTATCACCTTGCATTACACCCTCACAAAATATTTAGTTAGAAAAATCACAAGCCAAATTTGCCTTGACGACTAGTCTTTTCAACCGACATTTTTGGAGCCCCACTTATTGGGGTTGCTTTATTGCTATCCTTAATGCCGACAAAACCAGTCGCATATGGCGCATAAACCTGAGGGGTCGGAATATCGGCTTGCTTGACGACAATATTTTTAGTCGCTAAGCTATCCGTCGGACCTTCTAATGGTGCAGGCCCCTCCATAAACTCACCATCCATTTTAAACTGCAAATCACCAGGACCACCAAACATACTCATTCCCCTTATAAATACCTAAATTTTAATTTTTAGACATTTTATAGATTTAAAAATTTAATACAAATTTATCTTCCCAACAAGATATAGGACTTATGAAATTTGTTTTCCACATAAACTGTGTATAAGCATGTGCACAAGCTGATAACATAGCAAGAAAATGTTATTTTTCCCTGCTTATTTCAAAGTTTTGTCACCTGATCATTTTTTGAACATTTTAATTAAAATTAAAATCAATATTTAACCCTCTCCTTTCGTGGGGCCCATTTATCTTCATCTTTAGGGCTGAAAACTGGATACTTGTCTGCTTCTTTCTTTAGAATTGCAAAAAAGTTTGCTTTCTGCAGTTCAAAATTTTCTCCCATATCACCATCTAATATAACTGGCCCGCCTTTAGGTTGGTTGGGGGCTTGAGAAAGAAAAGTAGGAGGCGCTGACACTAGTACATCCTTAATGATGGTTGACTCATTCACTCGCTTGCAACCGAGTTCAGATTTCTCTCTGGATTGCTCTTTGGATTCCACTTGAGACTCCTCTTTACTTGTGGAATCTTCTTCAAGATCCATTTCAAACATTAAAAATTCTTGAGTCTCCTGAGGACCATTATTCATACTTTGCTCCGAATCAATTTAGAACTTCACATCAAGTAATTTTTTAACTATGTGGCCGCAGCAGACATTTTATTCGACTAGCTTTAAAATAAGTTTTCCACAATTACTGTGCATAAACATGTGCACAAGCTGAGCATACGGCTGAACAGTATTATTTTTCCTGTTTATTTCAGAATTTTATCATCTGATCGTTTTTTGAACACCCACAAATGCTTGTGGATATTTAGCACTAGTACTTATGCTTGATACAGCGAGGTGGCTCATCGTCTTTAGGGCTAAAATGCGGATATGAATCAGCACGTTCCTGTCGCGCTGCCTCAAAGTACGCTTTCATTTTTTCAAATCGCGCCCTTTCTTCTGGAGTCATGCTCGGTGGATTGCTTTGAGTTTGCTGAGTAGTCGCTACTCTTACCTGAGCCAACATAGTAGGAGCGGGTGTCTCTAGGGCTCTTAGCTCAACCGGGGTATCTGCCTCTTTCTCACTTTTTGTGGCAATGGTTCCGGTAGCTGACTCACCTTTTATCCCTAACTCTAATTCAAACAATGTATCTGTATCGACATTATCTGTAGGACCGCCCTTCATATATTTTCTCCTAATCAATTAAAATCTTAGATTGAGTAATTATTTTAACTATTTTACCCTCAAAAGTAATATTTACAAAAAAACAATACATAAACATATCTAACAAACTTAAACACAGTTCTCCACAATACCTGTGCATAAACATGTGTACAAGCTGATGTCTTTGCCAGAACAATTTGTTTAACGCTGTCTATAGCAGCAACTTTAACATATTAAAAATATGATCGTTTTTTGACCACCCTTAAGCCACTCCAAAACACCATCTGTCTGATAGGGCACAAACTTTATAAGTTAAGTTTTGAAAATAAGATTAATAGCAGATAAAATAATGAGCTTGTAGAATTACTAGGTGCCAACTCTCATGCACACTACCACGCTATTCCAAGGATTTTTTGTGGGCGCGGGCCTAATTATGGCGATTGGTGCACAAAACGCCTTTGTATTAAAGCAAGGCCTCAAGGGGAATCACTTACTTCTAACCGCGATAACTTGCTGTATCTGTGATGGCGTTCTTATTGCTCTGGGTGTATTAGGCATCGGGTTAATGGTTCAAGACCATGCAAACTGGCTCACTGGCATGCGTTGGCTAGGTGCTATATTTCTAACGGTCTACAGCATACTGTCATTCATCAAAGTGTTTAAGCCAGAAGCACTAGCAACCCAACAATCCGAAAAACAAAATAATAGCAAAATTGCCACCCTACTTGCCTTATTAGGGTTTACATTACTAAACCCCCATACTTACATCGACACTTTTGTATTGTTGGGTGGTATTGGTGCCCAACACTGTGGCTTAGACAAATATTTATTTATAGCCGGCACATTAAGCGCTTCTATTATGTGGTTTTTTGGCTTAACATATGGAGCAGCGCGTTTGACCCCTTTATTTCAAAATCCCAAAGCTTGGCAGGTTTTAAATGCGGGTATTGGATTTATGATGCTCTTCATTGCATTTAAATTGATTTTTTGAAATTAAAACAAAGTCTGATAGTAATTAATTTTTTCTTGCGTCTGCAAAATAACATTTTCCATCTCTCTTTGAATAAACTCTCTGACAGGCGATACTTTACTCGTCATAACAAAACGTAAAGTCCAATCTTTTAAATTGCCCTGATAAGCATGGAATGCAGAAGCATACTCTAATAATAAACGAGCATAAGCCAAATCTAACTGGGTTGCTTGCCCCACCCTGTAGCCCAAAAGCATTGGAAATGCCTCTCGAATTTTAGGTACTTTTCCAGACTTACCTCGGCCAAAGGTCAATGCAAACTGGACTTTATCCATGACGTTGGTTTTAGCAATTGTATCCACCGCCTGACAGTAATACTGTAACTTGGTTTGCTCTATAGGCGAGTTAGCATAAGGTTTCAGCGCCTTCACATCTGCCAAATAACGCTGCATAAGCTCTTTAACAGAGTATCGATTATGCATAAAAGTGGTATCAGCCATGGGTTTATCTCAGTTTGTTAAATATGTCCCGTATCATACCATATTGCTTGCAAAATATTGTTAGGATGACAGCTCTAACTTTCTCTTTGACTAACTGCTTCATGCGTAGTTTTAACCTTGACATGGCTGTCTTGTTACTTGTCCTGTTGCTTTCGCATTTAAGCTCTCAATGAAAGTCAGACGTGTATTAAGATTTTATAAAAAACAACTATCTTTTTTAACCTCGGGCAGAAAAATGCTATTTACAGTAACCAATTCAATTTGTTATTCTTCTAGCAAAGTATGATACACAGCAAAAGTTTCTTAACTTCATTAATAAGGTTTATAAAATTATGGTCCAGGAAACGGATTTCCCGCATTGTCGTAAAATATTTTCTGACATTCAAAAAAGGTTTGAGCTTGCTGAGCAAGTTGCCGCTTATAAGCATAAGTATCAAATGCCGATCTATGCGCCTAACGTGGAATCAAAGATTATAGCAGAATTAGAATCAGCAGCACTTGCTTTGAATTTTGAACAAAATTCTGTCACCCCTTTTATTCTTTTTCTCATGGCTATTTCGGTGCAACGACAAGAAGCACTTTTTAAAATCTGGGCAGATACAAACAACACAAACCTTGAAACCCCTGATTTAGAGCACACGCTTCGCCCCCAAATAAAAGCACTAACCCTAAATATTTTAAAACAAATTAAAAGTGCCAAAGATGAACTGAAAGCTGAGAATAAGTTGGCATTAGAGAAAATTATGACAAGAAACATTCATCCTGATAATATGAGCGACTCAAATAAAGCGCAGCTTTTAAATCTGCTTTTTAATATAAAAGAATCGATATAATGCTCGAGCCAACATTAACCCAAACCACTCTTCCAACAACTTGGGTTCAAAGTCCAAATAAATTAATACAAACACCCAATCAGAATATATTAGACTGGCTCACGAAGCCGTATATACTTAGCCACGCATTACGCAAAATTGCACACTCCCTAAAGCTAACGTTAATTTCGCAACAAACAGATTTTGTTTTACCTGAAGAACGTTTATGCCTAAATTTTTGTGAGCAGGACCAATATAGTGCTTTAGTACGGAAAATTTTTCTGCATTCTGAACACGAACACTATATTTTTGCCCGAACGATTGTGCCTCCAAAAACATATCAAGCACTGCAAGCTGAATTAGAATCCGTGGGGGATAATTTTATTGGAGAATATCTACTCTACAACAAATCTGAAGTCCAAAGAGATGCATTTGAATATGCCTATATGACAAAAGAAATGGCTATGATGCAAGAGCTACAAGCGTTAATGCCAGAGTCCGTATTTAAAGCTGGGTTATGGGCCAGACGTTCATGCTTTTGGATTCAAAAATTTCCGTTATTAATCACTGAATTATTTTTGAGCGATTTACCCAGGTTTCCCTGTTAAACCACACTGCCATGCCATTGCTTTGTGCCAAACTGCATGACAGCATGATTTTATCAACTATTTTCTGGCTGAGCGAGTGGGGTTGCGACGTATTACGCTTGAACCCTCTTCGTTGTCAGAATCACTAGAGTATACAGCATCATTATCGGAACCACTTCCCGTGTGATGTTCAAGCCCCGCTTCATCTTCTTCGTCAGAGCTGGAGGCAGAATGTTCCAGAGTGCCATCCGCTCCAAACCTTAGTGTTTTTGGTTCACCATGAACCGGTGGCGGGGTATTGGGTCTGTCGTGATGTACAATCATCGTACCATCATCTAACTCTTCGCTGTCTGGTGATGATGTATCATCCCGCGGCTGAGTGACAGCAGCTTGTGCAGCTTGACGCTCAGCCTGTTCAGCCAAATGTCTTCTACGGAATCTGAAAGCATAAGCTGTCAAACCTACAACCGCAAAAGTACCTGCCGCAATCTGCCAATACTCCGCTACTGCAGACTTCGCTGCTTCCGGCAGCATTGCGCTTTGCGTCACATTTTTGCCAAATTCAATAGCAGTATCAAGCCCAAAATTCATAATAACTTCCTTCTTTAATTAATACTTCCAACAAACTGTTGACTTCAAACGCTATAGATATTAACAGCATTTAAGATTGGGTCAACATTTGGTTGTTCACCTTTTTGTGGGGAGGGGTGAATAAAAAATTAAAGAACTTAATGTATTTTTTGCGACGGGCTAGGTAAAGCTAATAATACCAAATTATGTAAAATAGAATCTTCAGACGGATCATTAATGTGCTCAAAAACCTCTGAATGCGTTACTCTTGATTTCTCTAAAGCTTTCTTAAGTTTCGGAATATCTAGCCGAATGGAGTTAGACAACTCTTTTTCGATTTGTTCCAATGCACGTTTTTTAATACTACTCATAATCTTCCTGCTATGTAAGTTCGGTATCCACTATACATAAAGCATGGAGACTAAACAAAGTTTTTCAAGCAGGCACCTACCCCCCATCCATACTTTACATAAAAAGCATATCTATTTTAGAATTAGTTAATGATTAAATTTAACTTATGTTGGTTAACAAAATTATGAGTAAGGCTTTAAACCCCTGTACATTTCTCGCTCAATCCTTGCTCTTAATCCTGGTATATCTAACCAATTTTCAGGCCTATGCGGCAGAACCTAACTGGCAACCTTATGCAGAGCTTTTAAATAAACACGTGGTATCCAAGCCCTATGAAAAAGGCACATTACATTGGGTAAATTATAGCGCGATTAAAAATGATAGTCTCTTCCCTCAAGTCGTCAGCCTGATAGAAAATTACCCCATTGCACAGTTAGATTCTCGCTCAGAAAAACTCGCTTTTTACATTAATGCTTATAATATCTTGGCGATAAAAATGATTGTGGATCATTGGCCGCTAACAAGCATAAAAAAGGCTGGCTCATTGTTTAAACCCGTTTGGAAAAAACCAATAGGTAAAATTGGTGGCCAAATGGTCTCCTTACAGTTTCTAGAGGATAAAATAATTAGAACCTTGGGTGAGCCCAGAATACATTTTGCTATTAACTGCGCCTCCATTAGTTGCCCAAATCTTAGACGGGAGCCCTATATGGCTTCTGAGATAAATCAGCAATTACAAGAACAAACATTACAGTTTTTAGATGATCCATACAAAGGCCTTAAAATGGGACGCTCTCGCATTCGAGTCTCAAAAATATTCAAGTGGTTTGAAGACGATTTTCAAAAATCGGGTGGCATTGAGCAATTTATTCTTGAATTCAGGCCTGAACTCAAAGGAACAAAAGTCAGACCTAATATTCGATATAATTGGTCAGTGAATGGGGACTAGTCCCTTGCGTACGACAGTCGATTGTGCTGTTTGATTTTAATCTATATTTTAATCTTTATTTTTCTCTTTGATCTCATTTGCTAGGCTATCTAGCCATAAAGTGACACGCTTCTTATTCACGCCTAAATCAGAATACCCGTACTTAGATCGACTGAATATAGCAATTGTTGATTGCTCGTCTGATATCGCAATAAATCTCACATCAATATAATCAGGAAATCTTAACCATTTTGTACGTTGTACATACGAATATTGATACTCAGATTTTGCTAATAATGTCACTCTAGGCTGTTGTGTTAACATCGCTTGCCAAAACTCAAGCAAACTAGCAACATCCATATTGTAAGTTGGGCTAATTTGATTAGGGACGGCTTGGGAAAATTTTGCAGGTGCAACATAATAACTATTTGGGCTAGTCGGAAGCTCGAAACTTTGAAAATCAATCATATATTTATACAAATTTAACTATCAGATAGAGCCATGGTAAAGTGGTAGTCTGAAATAATCAATCTAAGTTTAGTTTATGAGCCAACAACCCAAAATATTGTTAGCCGGCACACCTCAGTTGCGTGCTCCCTCTAAACGCGTTACATCTGTTAACTTTCACACAGCCGCTTTATCTGATTTAATTGACTTATTGTTTCAAACTATGGAACAAAAAAATGGTGTGGGCCTAGCGGCCATTCAAATTGGCGTTCCACTCCGAGTCATTGTATATGGCTTTGATCAAAATCCTAGGTACCCTAGTGAAGCCCCCATTCCTAAGACAGTCATTCTTAATCCTGAAATTGTAAAAAAAAGTGAAACCCTAATTAATGCTTACGAAGGGTGCTTAAGCTTACCCACCGTGCGCGGACAAGTCCCCAGACATGATTGGATAGAAATTCAAGGCTTAGATCATGATGGTCAACTCATCCATAAAAAAGTCACAGGGTTTGAGGCACGTATCATCCAACATGAAATAGATCATACCCATGGTTTAATATTCCCAGATAAAATGACTGATATGAAAACGCTTGGCATTACATCGGCGCTGCAAGAAGCCGGTATAATAGCCTAGCAACTAAACGACAATATTCAAACTAATGATAAAACCTAAAGAAGCAGCGTACGCTGCTTCTTTAGATTAATAACTACTTAAGTTTTTTCTCTTTTCTTTGTTGCTCTTGATCTTGTTGTTCATCGGATGGCATGCACGGCACCATGCATGATGAAAAACTAGGAACAACCGGAATAGATGGCACCATACCTCCAAGAGATAAGTTGCCCATTTGCTGATACAAGTTAAACAATCCATTAGCCGCTTGTCCTGGCAATGCGGCAACTGTATTAGAAAACTCCCCTAAGGCATCAGAGATATCATGTAGCTCATCTCGCTCTTCTAACGACTCAGGCCCTTCACTTTGAGAGAAATCTAAAAGCGCGGCTTCATCAGGTACATCCTTAAAATTTTCCCCTAATTTAGTTTTGGTTGGGCAATTTAAATCAAATGCAAGCGCCTTAATTTGAATATTACAATCAGATATATTGCCTGACACTAAAATTGCCTGAGCTAAATTTCGAACAGCCAAAGCGAATCCTCTTTCTCCTGAAGGTTCTCTTAACTTTATATTTAAATTATGAATTTTACTTCCAGCTGATATATACGCAGTCAAGTCAACCATTTGCTTAATATTCATTGTCCTATGCAAAATATTCAGCATATGTATTTCAGACTGAGAACTGATATAAGCAATGGTTTCTGCTGAAACAGCATTTGACTCATCACTAAAAACTAAAGAAGGCCCAAACTTTGCCATTCGAATTACTCCATATAAATACACTATTCATATGTACAATAGATGATTACCTCACAAAATAGAAGCATTTTAGTTTGAATGAATAGTAACTAACAAGGCAGCACCACTTATCCGTTAAACCCCTTTCCTGAGAAGTTAACAGGACACCCACTATAAAACTAATTAATTTTAATCCGATATAAAAATTAGAACTGCCAAAATAAATCAAGAAATGTTTTGTTATTTATTTAACAAATATATACTATATTTATTACACTTCTTATTATTAATATTGATTCTTTATAGATTCTTAACCCAAAGAGACTGCACTTTTAATCAGATGGAAATTATTACCGAAAGTATATTTCACCAATTACTTGTTTTGATGATTTTCGTCTGGAGCATTGCTGTGCTCTTAAGCAAAATCGGGTTACCAACCATTATGGGTGAGCTTGTCGTCGGGATTGTTCTAGGACCAGCTTTACTAGGTTGGGTTGAGCCAAATGAGGTTATTGATACTCTGGCTCAAATGGGTATCTTTTTTTTAATGCTGCACACCGGGATAGATACGCGCCCCAGAGACTTTTTCCCCGCTTTAAAACGTTCTTGGGGTGTCGCCCTCTTGGGTGCTATTGTCCCTTTCACTGTTAGCACAAGCTGTGCACTCTATTTTGGCCTACCTTGGCAAACGGCTATCTTCATTGGACTGGTATTAACCGCAACAGCCGTTGTTGTCACTATCAAGACACTAAGAGAGCTCAAATTACAAAATACAACCATGGCGCAAGTTATCGTTGCATCCAGTATGATTGATAGCTTTGTCTCATTATTTTTACTCTCTTTTGTCTCAGCCACGATTAGTGGTGAAAATTTACAGCTGCTTGATCTTGGGTTTATGTTTGGTAAAGTCATACTGTTTTTTGCAATTTCTTTTGCTATTGGATATTACCTTTATCCTAAATTCACTTATCCTTTTAGGAATCGTAATGGTAAAGGGTTCACCTTTATTCTAGCTATCAGTTTAGGGGCTGGTTTATTTGCTGAATTTTTAGGTTTGCATATTATTTTAGGGGCTTATATTGCTGGACTATTTTTTGAAGAACAAGTTGCCGATCCCATATTGTTCAAACGTGTCAAAGATAGAATATTTGCATTTTCTTATTCCTTTTTAGGGCCCATATTCTTTATTTCCTTAGGCTTCCATTTAAATACGAATGTTTTTGAAGGGGCAAACTTATCCCTAATATTTGCTTTAACTTCTTTATGCTTCTTTGGGCAAATCATCAGTGCCGGGGGAATGGCAAAGCTAATAGGACTCTCTTGGATTGAGGCTTTAACTGTTGGTGTTGGTATGTGTGGTCGAGCTGAAATGGCATTTATTTTAGCCTCTTTAGGTTTATCTACCGGCGTATATTCAGATGAAATATTCTCTGTACTCTTAATTACCGCATTTTTACTTAATATTTTAGCCATATTAGGCTTGAAGTGCTGCTCTATCTTATTAAAACGATCTGGTATTTCGTGTCAGACAACTCAAAGTGCCGTACCTGAAGATGAAGTTGAAGTTGACTACTGACCACCAGAAGCCCAATAGCAAAATTCATAAACTTTTGGTATATTCACATAAGCTTTAAATATCCATCACAGTATCATCAAGGAAAAGAAAGATATGTGTCGCTCTGCTAAACTAATAGCTATTCTTAGTTTTATATATTGCCCTCTAAGCTCTGCTTAAATGTGGGCCCCCAACGTAAAGCCTTACATTGGTGTAGACCTGCAAGCCCGCCACTTGCCGATGGAAGACAAATATGGCGATAAACATTTTCAGGATGATTACCTAGCTCCAAACCTTTTTATAGGCACCTCACTTACTGATGTATTTAGTATTGAGGGCAGTCGACTAAAATCTAATAAAAAACATAAAGACCCATTTTATAATCCGAATGAACCTGTTTTAGGCTTTGATACAACCCTAAGTTTAAACACTATTGATCAGGCTTTGTATCACGTAGCTAAAAGCCAAGTTGATGGGTGGTTTTTACACTTAATTGGTGAATATCCCGTGTGGGAAAATACAACAGCATTTTTAGGCTTAGGTGCTTCTTTCCTCAAAATGCATTTTAGCTCGCGTCAGTTTTCCTCCGATCCTATACAAGATGAAACGATGCCTTTCCCAGTGGAGTGGAACACAAATCATAAAGCTGTCTTTAGAGCCTCTCTAGGCTTAAAGCACATGTTTATGAAATGCTTTGGTATGAGAGCACAAGTTGCTTGGGAAAATACATCAAAGCTTTCTGCTAAAACACTGGCGGATCCAATCTTGCCACCACCCAATATTCCGGCTCATTATTATGAAGCAAAACTAAAAAATAGCACTTTTTTCAGTTTAGGCGTATTTTATCAGTTCCCTGAAAATCTACTCGCATAATCAATAACAACGCACTTGAGAAGACTCAAGCGCGTTGGCTTGTTTGGCTAGATATAACCAGACTTTGAAAGAACGACTTGTGCGGTTCTACGATCACATAGCTTAGACTTTGTGCATTTCCTCGCAAATTCAACGGCCTCACCTTTACTTAAATTAGGTTTCTGTGCTTTTAAAGCATCAAATGCTGTAGAAAAATTCTTACTTTTTTGCATCACATAATAGGGATCTTCTACAGACACAATCTCATCTTTCAAAGAATCAAGCTTTGATGCCTCTGATTGAATTTGCTGAACAATACTGAGATCTGAAAAATTCCCCATTGTTGAAGATATTGCTTTCACTTGTTCTCGTAAAGCTTTAGAGTCTTTGCCTGAAGCTTGCCTGATAAATTTAACCGCTTCGGTTGGGGACAAGCAAGCGCCTTTACTCATCATCTGAATATGTAAAGCTTGTGCAATTGTACTTTCATTAACCTCTGTTAGAATGAGCCTAGCGGTTTGCGTCAGTAATAAATCTTCTATATCATTAATTCTCTTTAATACAGCCAATGCGTTAGGTCGTTCCTCAGGCTCCGCACTTAACATCCGACCAATCAATTTAGCACTTTCATTTAATATAGAAGTATTAAGCAGGCCATCAGGGTTATTAAACTCAAAGGCAAGTGCTAGCAATTTTCCAGCCATAAATTTTGATTCGATTATTTGTTTAAAGCTCTTACCTAAACTAAAAATATCTGCTTTATCTGAAAACTCTGGCATTGAACCGAAACCTTTGGTTTCTGGCGCCATAAAATAAGGTGTGCCCGCAGCTTCTGCAGTGATAATTTTCACTTGATCTGGTTCTAGTCTTTTACTGACACCGAAATCAAAAATTGTGACGTCTAAAGTCTCGGGGTCTAGTTTGATATTTTCAGGCTTGATGTCTAAGTGTAAAATGTTTGCAGCATGTATCGCCGCAAGATTCGTAGTTATATTTTTAAACATTCTATGAAGAGACAACAAATCTTCCGTTGCGATCGCTTTGACTAAATCAGTTGCTTCTACTTTCCGCTCCCCCTTTACACCACCAGATAGTAGTGCCATAAAACTTGATGGAACAGCTAGCTTAGTCGTATCAACGCCCGCCTGCATTGTCGCTGCTTGAAAAGTACTATATATAGCAGTGTTATAAACTGCCGTGTTAAAAACAGTTGTACTATAATCCGGATCATTTTCACTACTTTCTAACGCTTCTATTTTTTCCGAGACTTCTTTATTTACAGATAAAATAGGAGCTGCAGATGTTTCTGCCCGCATAATTGATTCTGTCCCACCAGTGTCTACATCTGCCACTCTTGCAATTAAGTCAGAAAGATCCGCTCCTTTCAATAATTTTTGTACAGAATAGTACTTTTTAACATTTTCGCCTTTTTGATAATCAGAACCTGAAAATTCTCTGGCCCCTCCTTCTCGGACTTGCCCACCCAGCAATAGATTAACCATTGGATCCGCCATAAAAGCTTCTTCGTTTTTAAGGTTGGTTGCAAAATTAGCTTGCTCAGTTTCTCCTTTTTCATAGGCATGTTGCACTTTAATTGCAACCGCTTCACCAGTGCTAATATCACGTGCTAGTTTGACAATACCATAAGCGCCCTGGCCCAATGTCTTATCAAATTCATAGTATGCTATTTTGCCTGTTGTTCCGGTTGTTTTTAAAATGGAATGTAGAATGTTAATTTCCGTCCCATCATGCAATCGATAAGTGTGATTTTTTTTTAGCTTGATTTCATCAGGGTTTTCACTAAAGTATTGAATGACATTTGCAGCGTCTTTTTTTGACAGAATCATAATAAGCTCCCCAGCCTAACAGTCCTAACGCTTGTGTAATTACAAGTTATTTTTATTTTGATTTGTATTAATCAATATTTTATCTTAGCAAACTGGCTTTGTTGAAGCTATTAGTAATTACTTATATATATTGACACCTGTTCATTAAGTTAGATGATGGCATTGACAATTTTCCCCTGCCTGATATATTCACCTACCGCACAAATGTGTGAAAACTTACCTACAAACTTTTGGGATAAAAAAATGTTTTACAAAGCCATCTCTTTATTATGTGTATCTGCAATTTTAGCGGGTTGCGCTGGTCGTGCCGCCAACCCTGTTACCGTTCGACAAATGAATGACAATAATAAGTCTTGTTCTATGATTCAATATGAAATGAGCTCAATTGAAAACAACATACAAACGTTGATTCCGCAATCGGATAAAACAGGTAAAAATGTGGCTTTAGGGATAGGCGGTTTATTCATATGGCCAATGTGGTTATTTATGGACTTAAGCTCTGCAGAAAAAGAAGAAATTAATGCCTACCGCATGCGTCATGACCATTTGCTTTCTTTAGCACAAGAAAAAGGGTGTGGTACGAGAATGGCGAGTAAATAAACTATATACTCTTCATAAAAAAGGCGCTTTCAAGCGCCTTTTTTATATTTCGTATACTCAGCTTATGCCATAATTTGCACTTTAAATTTTCTATTTTTAATTTTACCGTTTTCCAATTGTTGACGCGCTTTGCTGGCAAGTTTATTTTCGATTGCAACATAAGAAGATGTGTCGCTGACTTGGATTTTGCCTATTTGATTGGCGGTAATTTCTTTTGAGCCAGTCAACGCGCCTACAATATCACCAGGGCGTAATTTTTGCTTTTTCCCACCCCAAATACAAAGCGTCTTCATTTTTGCTTGCTGGCTATAATCTGGATCAATATTTAATGATTCTACTGAACCTAATGCAATGGGTGCCCCTTGATGCGCCTCTATTGCTTCTCGTTTTCTGACCTCAGAAGGTTGAAATAAACTCAAAGCCAATCCAGAATGCCCAGCTCGACCTGTGCGGCCAATGCGATGCATATGCGTTTCTGCTGAATCTGCCAATTCGTAATTTATAACTGCGGCTAAGCTATCTATATCTAAGCCGCGGGCCGCTAAATCAGTGGCCACTAAAATAGCACAGCTCTTATTGGCAAATTGAATTAAAATCTTATTACGCTGCCTTTGATCTAAATCACCATGCAATGATAATGCATGGAATCCGGATGCATTTAAAAAACGCTCAACTTCTTGGCATTTCATTTTTGTATTACAAAATATAATAGAAGATTCTGGTTTGTAATGGCACAATAAGCCCAGTAAAGCATTCTGACGCTCAGACACATTAACCTGGTAAAATTCTTGCTTAATAGTGCTTTCATTGTGAATTGAGTCTATACGCACTTCAACAGGATTATCTAAATATTTTTGACTGATATGTTGTATAACATCTGGATAGGTTGCAGAAAACAATAAAGTCTGACGTTTAGTGGGTAATGTTGAAATGATTTTATTAAGCTCTTCTTGAAACCCCATGTCCAACATGCGATCGGCCTCATCTAATACGAGAGTCGAGAGGTTGCTTAATTTTAAGATACCCCGCCCTAAATGATCTAGAATACGACCTGGTGTACCAACAACAATGTGAGCGCCATTTTCTAATGAAACGGCTTGGGTCCTTAAAGGTGTACCACCACATAATGTCATTATGCGCGCATTAGGTATCAAACGAGCCAAACGACGCAACTCCTGACTGACCTGCTCTGCCAACTCTCTCGTAGGACATAACACCAAGCTTTGAACAAATTGCTGATTAGTATTTAACTTAGACAGTAAGCCAATACCAAAAGCGGCTGTTTTACCACTCCCAGTCATGGCCTGAGCTAATATATCTCTTCTCTTTAAGATATCAGGCAGTGTTTGCGCTTGAATAGGCGTCATATGCTGATAATCTAATGAATCAAGAGTTTTAAGCATGTTAGTCGAAATGGCTAAGCTTGAGAAGGCTGTATTCATGGTTGGCAATACCTTAGAAGAAGCTGGGTAGTCAGTAAGCAAAACAGTATACAGACATTTGTCACTATTCTCTAATTTCGTTCTACCCAGGCTCCCGCCTGATCCAAATAATGCCCCACTGAGCTACGTATTTAAGTGAGCCAAAAGCTTGCTCGCAACCGATTCTGAACTAGAGGGGTTTTGACCTGTAATCATGAGACCATCTTGTATAGAAAAGACGTTCCAGTCGTCACCTTTTTGGTAATCTGCGCCACGTTTTATTAGCTCATCCTCAAGAAGAAAGGGAACACTCTCTGTCAAACCTACAGCCGCTTCTTCCGTATTAGAAAATCCAGTCACAGCGCGTTCTTTAACATAGTAATCACCAGACTCATTTTTCACATTTAAAAAGGCAGCACTGGCGTGACATACTGCTGCGACTGGCTTATTACTTTGAATAAATTCTTCCAGCAAAGAAATAGAATCTACATTATCAGTCAGATCCCATAGTGGACCATGTCCCCCAGGATAGAATACGGCATCGTAATCACTTGCATCAATTTCAGACAATTTTTTTGTATTGGCCAGTAAACTTTGAAGCTCTGCATCTTCATTAAATCTATGGGTCGCAGGCGTTTGAAATTCTTCAAGCTGACTATTTGGATCAATTGGGGGCTGACCTGCTACTGGAGAACATAGGGTTATTTGCACTCCGGCGTCGGAAAATACGTAATAAGGCGCCGCAAATTCTTCGAGCCAAAAACCAGTCTTCTGCCCTGTATTACCTAAATCAGAATGAGATGTTAGAACCATCAAAATACGTTTAATGCTCATTTAATTTCCTTTTCCCATGGTTTAATTGCAATCCGATCGCTATATAATAACCGCGTTTTACTCTCTCAGTTTATAGCCTGTTTTGAATACCCATGCTGTCAGCGCAATACAAATACCTAGAAACGCAAATATCATTGTCAAACTGACCGCCAGACTCACATCAGCTGTTTCGTAAAAACTCCACCTAAAGCAACTGATTAAGTACACAACAGGATTAACGAGTGAAATTATCTGCCAAAACTCTGGCAACATCTTTATAGAATAAAAACTGCCCCCTAAAAAAGCTAATGGCGTAACCACCAACAACGGTATTATTTGGAGCTTCTCAAAACCTTCTGCCCAGATGCCAATCAAAAAACCTAGCAGACTAAAAGTAACGCAGGTTAAAACCAAAAAGGCAAACATCCAAAAAGGATGCCGTACTTCCAGTGGCACGAAAAAACTTGCTGTCAGTAATATAATCAAGCCAATCATTATAGATTTAGTCGCAGCAGCCCCAACATAGCCGATCACAATCTCAATATAAGACAAAGGAGCTGATAAAATCTCATAAATTGTTCCTGTAAATCTAGGAAAAAAAATTCCAAAAGAGGCATTAGCGATACTTTGTCCTAATACGGTGAGCATAATAAGGCCTGGAACAATAAACGCCCCATAACTAATGCCATCAATATCTGTAATACGGGAGCCAATAGCCGATCCGAATACGATAAAATATAAAATAGTGGATAATACAGGCGAAGCAATACTTTGACCTATTGTTCTAAAAGTGCGTAGCATTTCAAATTTATAAATAGCCCCTATTCCTCGATAATTCATGCGGCACCTACTAAATCAACGAAGATTTCTTCCAGAGTACTTTGACGGGTATGAATGTCTTTACAATGAATACCATTGCTTTGTAGGCTTGCTAATAAATTTGCCACGCCATTATCCTCTTTCTTAGTATCATAGGTAAAAATAATCTGTGTTCCATTGGTCGCCAAGTTCAAATTATAGTTAGAAAGATTTTGGGGGATGGCGAGTAAAGCACAATGCAGGTCTAAAATAAGTTCTTTTTTACCAAACTGTGACATTAATGAATGCTTATTCTCTACTAACATTAATTGCCCATTATTAATAACCCCTATACGATCAGCCATCTCTTCAGCCTCCTCAATATAGTGTGTCGTTAGGATAATGGTCACACCTGTTTGACGCAAAGCCCTCACTTGTGCCCACATAGATTTACGCAACTCCACATCGACCCCAGCTGATGGCTCATCCAGAAATAGAACCTCTGGTTCATGAGACAACGCTTTGGCGATCATGACTCGCCGTCTCATCCCTCCAGACAATTTGCGCAGTTCTGTATCTTTTTTTTCCCAAAGGGACAAACTTTTTAGTACTTCTTCAATATGTGCTGGATTTGTAGGCTTGCCAAAAAGACTTCGACTGAAGCTAACTGAATTCCAAACAGTTTCAAAAGCATCGGTCATAAGTTCTTGTGGTACCAGGCCAACCCGACTTCTAGCCTCGCGATAATTTTTAGCGATATCATAACCACAGATGGAAATACGACCTGACGCAAACCTCATGATACCGCAAATTGAGCTTATAAGCGTTGTTTTGCCAGCACCATTGGGACCTAGCAAAGCAAATATTTCGCCCACCTTAATGTCCAAGTTGATATTTTTAAGCGCTTCAAACCCATTGCTATAGGTTTTATTTAATTGGTTGACAGAAATAGCGTAGCTCATAAACTAATATACTCTCATTTGTTGTTATTAAAAAACCTGAATTAGTTAGCTAGTAAGTTGTATGCTTGTGACTTTTATCTAAACAATTTAACCGCGTTAATTATACCATTGATATGACTTAGCTAGAATTAATTAAATCCACACGACATCGTGGTTCACAAGTCGGACTCAAGCTGCAATACATTGTATTGTTAACTTAGTTAAATTGAAATTAAAGACAAAAGTACTTAAGCATAATTATAATTTTTTAAAGCTATCTTGATAGAATGGGTGCTATATATGTAAACTGACCTAAATTAATCACGTGGAGTCTATTATGACAAAAAAACAGCTCTTCTCCATAGCTATTCTCTCAATTTGTATTTTTTCACTTTTTTACTATTTTTATGCAGGATCAGAAAATATAGGTTCATCAGCTCGCCCCCCCGCTACCGTTGATATCTTAAGAGTAGAAAAAAAACCTGTTCAATTTTATAATGATCTTCCAGGCAGAATTTCAGCATTTCAAGAAGCAGAAATAAGACCCCAAGTCACAGGACTTATTATTGAACGTCTGTTCAAAGAAGGTAGTCATGTAAAGGAAGGTGACCAACTATATCAAATAGATCCTGCACTCTATGAAGCTGAATACGCCAGCAGCAAAGCTAATTCACTGAAAGCTCAGGCGAGTTACAACACAGTCAAGACGAAAGCCGAACGCTTTAAAGAGCTACTCAAACGCAAGTCTGTCAGCGATCAAGATTATGAAGATACCTTGCTAGAATTAGAGCAAGCCAAAGCTGAAATAGCTATCGCAGAAGCTTTAGTGAAAAAAGCGAAAATCAACTTAGACTATACAAAAGTCTATGCGCCTATTTCTGGCGAAATAGGTATTTCAACCATGACAAAAGGTGCATTGGTCACAACCAACCAAGTCGAACCTTTAACCACCATTACAAGACTCGATCCTATATATTTAGACATGAGCGAATCTAGTGACAAATTCATGTCACTCAGAAGTAAAATATCATCTACCGCCCCAGCAAAAGTGACTCTGTTTTTAAGTAAACAGAATGCGCTATATAAAGAAGAGGGACAATTACAGTTTTCAGATGTTCTCGTTGATAAAACAACAGATTCAATTTCACTAAGAGCAATTTTCCCCAACCCAAATGGCACTTTGTTACCAGGTTTATTTGTTCGTGCCAGAATACATTTAGCCATCGAAGATAAAATTTTAATACCTCAAAGCGCCGTTATTAGAGGCCCTAAAGGCAAAACCAGTGTATGGAAGCTCAATAAAGATAATACGGTTGCATTAGTCGATGTCACTGTTGGGCATAACCATGAAAACCAGTGGGAAATTATAAATGGGCTAGCCCCAGGCGATCAAATTCTACTAAATGGATTCCAAAAAATATATCCAGGTGCCAGCGTAAATCCAAAATTTACAGAACAAGCTGAATAGATAAAATTGTCCTAAAGGAAAATAGACATGTCTAGATTTTTTATTGATCGTCCAGTTTTTGCATGGGTTATTGCTTTAGCCATCATGCTCTCAGGCATTTTATCCATTTCAAGCTTGCCCATTGAGCAATATCCCAATATCGCCCCTCCGACTGTCACTATTAATGCAGCCTATCCTGGTGCTGATGCTAAAACTGTTGAAAATAGTGTCACTCAAGTGATTGAGCAAAAACTAACTGGCATTGATAACTTAAGATATTTTAGCGCCAGCACTTCAGATAATAGCATGACGATCACCATGACATTTGAGCCTGGAACAGATGCAGATATTGCGCAAGTTCAAACTCAAAATAAACTACAATCTGCCCTCTCTCAACTCCCACTAGAAGTGCAAAGCCAAGGTATTTCAGTCACAAAATCAAATAGCAGCTTTTTACTTGTTGCAGGATTTTATTCAAAGGACGGCTCTGTCAGCGCCGCAGAGCTAGGAGATATTCTGACCAGCCACATACAAGATCCTATTGCACGAACCCAAGGTGTTGGTAATGTAACAGTATTTGGTGATAGCCATGCAATGCGTATTTGGCTTGACCCTAAAAAACTCCTTAAATTTCAATTGAACGCCACAGATGTCAGCAACGCCGTTTCCATACAAAACATAGATATTTCAGCCGGACAACTTGGCGGCTTACCTGCTGTTGAAGGACAAGTGTTAAATGCGACTGTTCGAGCACAATCCCGTTTACAAACACCTGAAGATTTTGAAAAAATCATATTACGTGTGAATACCGATGGATCTCAAGTTCGCTTAAGAGATGTTGCTCGAGTTGAAATCGGCTCTGAAAGTTATAACCGAATTACACGTTACAAACGTATGCCTGCAGCAGGACTCGCTGTTAGTTTAGCAGCGGGCTCAAATGCGTTAGATACTGCTGCCCGCGTTAAATTAACCATTAAAGAGTTGGAAACCCTGCTCCCACAGGGAGTTGAAGTCGTTTATCCTTATGACACGACACCCTTTATAAAATTATCTATCAAAAATGTTGTCAAAACACTCGCCGAAGCTATCCTACTTGTTTTCTTAGTGATGCTATTATTCCTACAAAATTTAAGAGCAACGCTCATACCGACCATAGCGGTACCCATTATCTTATTAGGCACATTCACCGTTCTTTATATATTTGGATACACAATCAATGTGTTAACGATGTTTGCAATGGTATTAGCCATTGGGTTACTCGTTGATGACGCCATAGTCGTTGTGGAAAATGTTGAACGTATCATGGAGGAAGAAAATTTACCCCCTAAAGAAGCCACAAAAAAATCAATGACTCAAATTACGGGTGCTTTAATCGGGATTGCAATTGTGCTATCTGCCGTGTTTGTTCCTATGGCATTTTTTAATGGGGCTGTAGGTGGCATCTATAGACAATTTTCTATTACAATAGTCTCCGCTATGATCTTGTCCGTCATTATTGCACTGATATTCTCCCCCTCTTTATGTGCCACGCTCCTAAAACCCAAACACCCAGAGCAGCCAAAGTCAGAGAGCTTTTTTTTACGATACTTTAATCAATATTTTAATAAAAGTCGCGATGCCTTCAAATCAGGATCTAGTTATATGATCCATAGAACGAAGCGATTTATATTAATTTATGTTCTTTTATTAACAGGACTAGGATTTTTGTTTTTAAACTTACCTAAATCATTCTTGCCGGATGAAGACCAAGGCATTATGTTTCTAATGGTCAATACCCCAGCTGGCTCAACTGCAGAGCGTACTTTAGACAGCATAAAAGAAATAGAAGATCTAATTTTAACAAATGAAGCCAACAATGTTGATCATCTTTTCACTGTTACTGGCTTTAGCTTTGCTGGTGTTGCTCAAAATGCTGCCATTGGTTTTCTGGGACTAAAGGATTGGGAGGCTCGGCCAGATGATAATCAGAGTGTGTTTGCTATAGCAGGTAGGACAATGGGCGCATTATCTCAGCTTAAAAATGCGATCGCATTTGCCTTTTTTCCCCCTCCTATACGTGAAATAGGCAATGCTTCTGGTTTTGATTTCCAACTAGTTGATAGAGTAGGACTAGGTCACAAGATTCTTATGGATGCCCGGAACCAGCTACTGCAAATGGCCAATCAAAATTCAAAATTAATGGGGGTCAGACCCAATGGTTTAGATGATGTTCCACAATTCAAGATTGATATTGATAGTGAAAAGGCAGCCGCTATTAGTGTATCCCTTCATGAAATAAACAGGATTTTGCAAATAACATGGGGCTCACAATATATTAATGATTTTGTTGACCAAGGCCGGATTAAAAAAGTTTATATCCAGGTGGATGCAGACTTTAGAATGCAACCCGATGATTTTTATGAGCTCTATGTTCGAAATGCCCTCGGACAAATGGTACCATTTAGCGCATTTTCAAAAGGCTCTTGGACTTATGGCTCTCCCAAACTAGAGCGCTTCAACGGCTATTCATCTGTTAACATTCAAGGTGCACCAGCGAATGGCATTAGCACGAGCGAAGCAATGGATGAAATGCAAACATTAGTTAACAAGTTACCCGATGGATTGGCTGTTGAATGGACAGGCTTGTCCTATGAGGAACGACTCAGTAGCGCACAGGCACCTTTGATGTATAGCTTATCTATTATTGTCATTTTCCTTTGCTTGGCTGCATTATATGAAAGTTGGTCTATTCCAATTTCTGTATTGTTAATTATTCCACTTGGCATTATTGGCGCTTTACTGTCCACCAAATTATTTGGGCTCAACAACGATGTATACTTTCAGGTTGCCATGCTAACGACAATAGGGTTATCTGCCAAAAATGCTATTCTCATTGTTGAGTTTGCTCGTGAACAGTATAAAGCAGGCCATGATTTAATAGAGGCGACACTTATCGCTGTGAAACTAAGATATAGACCCATTATAATGACTTCAATGGCCTTCATCTTAGGGGTAACACCGCTAGCTATCGCATCAGGTGCTGGCTCTGGCAGCCAAAATGCCATCGGTATTGGGGTGATTGGTGGCATGCTGACAGCCACAACCATTGTGATTCTCTTCATCCCCATGTTTTTTATTGTCATACAAAAACTCACTCATTTAAAACCTGACAGCCAGATTAAGAAATAATCTTACAATTTAAACAACGGAACCTTCTGCAATGATTCAGCTTTTGGCTTTCTCATTGCAGAAGATTTAAGATTTTCCGAATTCCCTTTGTCTATTTTAAATAATACGCCATTATGCACACCTCAAAAGAGCTGATAGCAAAAAATAAACCTAAAAAATCTATGCTTTGATCTAATACCTATATAACAATTTAAATATTTCCATGCTCTAAAAGTTATTGCAAGACCAGCTCTTTAGTTAGGCGCATAAAAAAACAATCTAATGATAATATTAAGTGCATACACCCTTTTAGAAAATTAGTGATATTGTATGATCAACTCGACCCCCTTAAAAAAACGCATCGCTATTGTATCAATGAGCGTCATGATGCTTAGTTTGGTTAGCTGTTCAGACGAACCTAAAGACCCACTGTTGCCTTTATCCATGAGCGAGCCATTAGAACAAAAGCTTAAAGAGCAACAAGAGAAGCTTAATTTCCCAGCTGCTGTTGTTGGGATTTGGATTAAAGACAAAGGTCTTTGGATTGGAACTATAGGTAATCCAAACAAAGAAACTAACGACGTTATTACTCCAGATTATCATTTTAGAATTGGCAGCATTACAAAGACTTTTGTCATAACCGCACTTTTACAAATGGTAGATAAAAATAAAATATCTCTAGATGATACGATTAATCAATATGTTGAAAACGTCCCTAACGGAAATGAAATCACTATACGCCAGCTTGCGAATATGACCTCTGGGTTACCAAACTATTCTGCAACAAAAGAATTTAATAGTATGCTTATCTCAAACCCGGAAAAAATATGGCAAACAAAAGAGCTATTAGATTTGGCTTTTAGCCAGCCTATTGAGTTCGAACCTGGCAAAGGTTGGCAATATTCAAACACCAACACCGTATTAATTGGATTGGCGTTAGAAAATATTTCTGGTAAAAATCTAGATGTATTATTAAGAGATACCATACTAAAACCACTAGCATTAAAAAATACCTTGTATCCAATTGATAATAAGATACCAAAGCCATTTGCGCATGGTTACACAATGCAAACCAGTGATGATACCGAGACAGATGCCACCTTTAGAAGCCCTTCTTGGACCAATGCTGCTGGCCAGATGATATCCACACTCACGGATCTTAAGACGTGGGGGGAAGCATTAGCGACGGGCAAATTGTTAACCAAAGAAAGCTTTGATGATAGATTAAATTGGATATATTCGAATAAAAAAGATGACGATTATTTTCAATATGGGTTGGGAATTTTCAAATTAAATGATTGGATCGGTCATAATGGTGAACTACCAGGTTATAATGCTTTTGTCGCCTTTCATCCGGAGCTAGGCGCGACTTTTGCTTGTTTGGTTAATTCAGACAGTGCTTTAAAGCCAGACATGCTCGACAGTCACCCTGCTAATGTATTGTTTTCAGAGCTCGTGAGTATCATTGAACAGCGAGACAATGAGTAAAATGATTATTCAGCAACCCGGTTGTTTAAATATTGACAATGCTCAAGCTAAAATTATTATGGCACTATATTTGCTATAAAATATCAGTTGTAAAGTATAAAAAAGGATACATCTGTGCAAATATCAGGGACATTCAATACAAAAATGTATGAAACACTAAAGCTACCAACTCAAAGCACTCCCCAACAGTCTAGTGTAAACTCAAAAAATAACCAGCCAGTTAATGTGACAATCTCGCCAGAAGCAATGAAAGAATTTGAAAAACTTGCCGTATACCCAGGCTGGGCCGGCAATTACCTGCCACAGGTAAACGTGTTAAACAACCCAGATTCACATAAAGTAGGTTACGCGGCCTGGGAGAGCGAGTTCCGAAGTCAACATAGTGATGAGCTTGCAGAATATGGCAATAAATTTAAATCGTATTATGAAGAAACAAAAGCAGAACTCAAGATTACTTCTGCCGAAGACTATTATGAGAAAGTAATTAATAATGAAGAAAAAAATACAAGCTTTCAACAAAGCTTCGAACAAAAGCTTGCTAACGATCCAAGAATGCTCGTTCTAATGAGCACACTAAATATAAAGCACGATTTTTAAATTTAGCTTGACCCCATATCGACGTGATATGACTACATGGTAATAATGTAATGCCCTGCTTGTATCTTATTATATACAGGCATTAGCCCATGAATTACAGCTATTCTAATCTAAATAAACATTAATTAGACGAAGTGCTAACCTAGGCCTCACGGAGCTTAATGAATATTAATCTGAACGCAATTAATGCGGCTACATCACCACCAAGAATCGAACACCACCGGAAAGATTTTTCTGAACAACGGCAAAGTCCGACCGCTCAATCAAGCTCAAATGAAAAAATAACGATCACGCCAGAGTTGTTAACAGGCGATAGCAATGTACTAAGTCTTGGAATGCTTATATTGGGTGGTGAAGAAAGGCTTAAATCGTGGCGTGACAAAGGGCTTGAAATTACCGAGGACAGTATTAGACATGCTTTTCATGCTTTCAATCAAGCTTTTAAAGAACAACTTAATACTAAGAACGGATCTGGATTAGCAGTTAACTCATATCAAATTATAGAAAATAGCCAAGATGTCCCTTCATGGTTTATAGAAGAGAAAGGGCAAAATATCAGGATGATTAGTGATCCCATCTTAAAATCTGCTTTTAAGTCCGGTGAGCTTTACCATATTAGTATTGATAGCGAGCCAAATATTCAAAAAATACGAAACTATCAATCAATTGCAAATTTTTGACTTATAATTAAAATATTTTCATGCCTCATGATATTAAAACAACGTCACAGTATCTAATTAAAACTTTCGTTTTCATTAGCGAGAGAAAGTTTTTTTTGGATAATGATACATTCACATCCCATGTCTCTACTTAATTTGATTTTATATTATTATAGATTTGCGTCAGGAACTTAAGACAGGCTATATTTTTCAGATATTTTTTTGTATAAACTTAGCATTATATGCATATCTATTCCTTCGCTTTTCCTTGTAACATATAATTATATTGACTAATCCTGGTTTTACATATGAATAGGCTTGCCCGCCAGTAATTGTGGTAGTTGAAGAAGCATATGCATGACGACCATAAGAATAACCGCTACCATTTGTATTTGCTATAATAGGTGTTGTATATGTGCCATATGAGCTATCATTTTTCGAGTCGACTATAACAAAATATTTGTATCCATGATTAAGAGCCAATTCCGCGCATCTTAATAATACAAAGTCTGAAACTCTTTCGCCACTTGTAGAACTATTACCATTGAAGGAGACTTTAAAGACATTATTGTCTCATTGTGTTTCAAAATACCCGCCTCTAAAATCACTTTGCTGATACGGTGTCGCACAACCACCCAATATTAACAAACTGAAAAGTACTGAGCCTAGTCTACACATAACAAATATTCCAAAAGAATGCATTTTTCTCATAGAAAATATTTCAGCGTATATGCACTTATCATTCAAACTAACAAATAAGCTTCGAGGATTACTTTAAATAAGTGAACCCGTCAAATTAATAAGGCCTGTGACCGGATTAAAACGCCCTTATTTTAGTTGTTATTATCACAAAATATTATACTTCTACCTCCGTATTGTTGTAGCCACATGTTCTTATAGAATTGAACCTTACTCTACAAAATCAATCTAAGACTAGAGAATATAAATATTAGGAGCTTAGTCATGACATATAATGGCAAACCATTTAAAGAGTTTAATGAAACATTTATCGGATTAAAGTCAACGGATGAAACAGTTATGGCAGGAAAATTTTATAGTGATTATAGCGAATACCTTGTCAATAATGAAGGTACCATGGGAACAGCGATAATCATAGAACACAAACATTTGCTTGCAGCAGGTGAATCTGAAAACTGTATTTTAACATTTTACTTTAAAAATGAAGAGGATGCTAAGGCTCAAGAAAAAGTCATGGAAGAAAATAACATTGATTACCAAGAAGGCATTAACAGCAAAAAAAATGATGCTTTATTTTTGACTGTTACATTTTCAAAAGAAAATATGGGACCGTTACTCACTTCATTAACCAATACAGCTATGGGCGGCGAAACGCTATCTAACACTGTAGATAGTTTAGTAACAGATGCAAACCACAATAAATCATCTAATAAAAACAACATGAAGAAATAAAAGAATAATTTTATGCAATATCAGTTCTAAGGGCAAAACAAAAATGAGCAGGCAAGAAACAAATGGGATTATTTACACAGTGACGCTCACTGGTAACAATACAACTATGTTTAGAGACAGCGAAACAAACAATCAAATTGATCTTTATGTAAACGGCCGTACTATAGAAGCCCGTGCACAACAAAGTAATGACTTAGTTCTCGCTATAGACTGTAATGAAAATAGAGACTACCAAGTGGAAACATATAGAAAATTTGAACTAAATCCTTTAATGAAAGAGGAACTAGAAAAAGGACCGAATATTTTTTGTACAATATCACTCATAAAGAGCATAATAGACGGAGACGGTGACACAGACGATATTGACCATAAAAATATTACGCGCGCGATTGAATCAATATTAAAATCGGAATGCAATAAAAATGATCCGATGAAACGACCAAGAATGTAAAAGTATTGTTATTAGAACTGTAATTTCAGTTAGGCTTTAAAGGTTAGAGATAAAAAAGGAACATACATGGATATCAACGACTATAGTAACATGCCACTTTTTCAAGAGTGCCAGCAAAAAGTAGATAGAGCCAAACTTCAAATGAATAAAACTATATTACTACAAAATTTTCGATTTAACATCCCGGCCAATTTAGCAAATACACTCGCTCAAAGCCAAATCACATCACCAATTTCAATCAATAAATTAAAAAGATTTATACAACAGCCTGCAAAAGAACAACAAGACACAGATAATTTCTGGTCTCCAACACAATTAGAGAAAGAGATTTTACAGTATTATATAAAAATCTGTGAGCAAGAGGCATTATTAAATAAAATTAACCAGACCCATAATAACTTACTAACATCTAATAGAATTCGTCAATTATTTGGTCTTTCTGAAGATTGTCAACCTTGGATTTATTATGTCAATCAATCTGATGATATTTTACCTAATGATTGTGTTTTTATTCAATTCCCCGCATTAACCGAAGTTGAACTAAAAGACATTGTGCACAAAATCAATTCAAAAATTGATTTTCAGTGCAACAGTATATTGCACTTAGGACAAATCGAAATTTATGGTGTTATGCTCCACATTCTAAAACGATTAGAAAGCATTCCTCCTCAAAAGGCGTAAATATATTTCTTTACATAAATATCTGTCCCAAATCATATCAGCGCTGACTTAATGTAGAATTTTGTCGATAGAATCTTCCCACAGGCATTGGATAACCATATCCTAGGCGAATACCATTATGGTTTTTTTTCCAATTAATGTTAGTCTGCTTCGAGAGCATAGATGCAACAGCTTGGAATCTGTCTGATAAGCTTAAAGACGCTTGATTCATACTTGCATTAAAATTTTCATGGACTTCTAAATATACTTGTCTAGCGTCATAACCTACTTTACTGGGTTGATAAACTATGTTCACTTCGGTCCCCACACCCACCATAGTATAGAGCTGCTCGATATGCTCTGGCATCATTCTTAAACACCCATGAGAGGTCCTAAGGCCAACACCAAGAGGCCAGGGTGTGCCATGAATCACAATGTTCTTAAAGCCTAAATTCATTGCATATTTGCCCAGGGGATTCTTCGGGCCAGGCGGCATGGTTTTGAAAACTTTCATATTATTTTTTCGACGATCAGCGATTATAGATTCAGGAACAACCCAGGTAGGATTTTCCCGCATCCGTATAATTTTGGTTTTACCGATAGGTGTGCGCCACCCCTCTTTCCCAATGGCTACGGGAAATGTTGTCACTGTATTATTTTTTGGGTGGTAGTAATATAACCGCATTTCTGCGATATTAATGACGATACCTTTTTGCGAGGCATCTGGGAGAATATACCGTGATGGTATCACAATGCGACTACCGACTTTAGGCTGCCAGTAGTCAACTGCAGGGTTCGCATCTTCCATTTCTTCTCCCCCCATGCTGTGGCGCCTTCCCACTGTGGGCAGAGTATCTCCCCATTTTGAGGTGATAATTTTAACCATGCCTACAATATTGGATTGCTCGTTAAGCTGATAAGTTTTGCTTAATGTTATGGGTGAATATATAAACAGAAAAATCCCAATTATACTAAAAATACTGTTAACAACAAGGCTACTTTCTTTTAAAATATATGTATTTTTCATAATATTCAAATAACTTAACGACGACACCTCCTTCTATATCGGTAATTTTTTGTTCTTCTTTAAACATGTTTGCAAATACGAATATTTATAAAGTCATTTTCTTCACCCTATGATTAGTCAGATTAATCACAAATGGCTTACTCTTCACTCTTCTATCGTTTTAGATAAAATACAAAAAGCCTAATTAATCATTTTAGGCTTTTTAGTATCGTTAGTATCGTTGTTTCAGTTATTCATGAATCATATGTTTTACAATAACTGATTAATACCCTAGGTTTAGCGTAACCTTAACTTTTGTCGTTTTTCAGTAGCCTCTGGCTCAGAAGACTCTGGCTGAAAACTATGTGCGATAACAGATTCAGCGTATTTTTTTGTTTCTTCCGTTTCTTTCTTAGATTTGGCACTTTCCCCACTAGCGCTATCTATTTCAATTTGACTGGGGAACAACTCAGTCATTATAAATCCTTTTCCTTCTGCAAGATCATAGGCTGTTTTGCCGCTTTTGTCTGCAATATGAAATGAGGCTCCCGCTTGTATTAGAGTTTTCGCAACATCTTTGTGTCCATGCTCAATAGCATTATGAAGTGAAAATTTTCAGGGACACCCAATATAATTTTAAAATTTAATCCAACATTAAAATGGGTAGCACTAATCTTAATTTTTATAAATTAAATCTTTGTATTATTGTTAGATTTTAAACTAAAGCAAGGATGAGCTATTTAGGTCTCAATATGGATTTGCCTAAACTGGCACTTAGTTCCTCCATATCCAGCTCTAAAGTATCATCTAACTCATAGAGTATTTTTGTTTTATTTAACGCTTCAATAACCATTTCACTTAATTCGGCAGCTGTATGTCCTACAAAAACATTAGGATCATCTAATATAATAGGATAAAAGTTATTCTGAATAAGAAGTAGAGAAAGCAACATCATAGATATTGTACGGGTATTTCCGTCAATAAATGGATGCATAATCTCCAGCTGATGGATAGTCTCACAGATGAGTAGCAACTTTTCCCTCTGGGTTGCTAGGGTCGATATTTCATTTCTATACATGTTGAATACATGGTTAATGCCTTCTTCAATTCGACCTGATTCTGGTGGCTTTATTTTACAGTAAATATCTTTTTTACTTTCTAATATGCTGATAGCATTCTGATATGAAGTGATTGTATTATTTTGTTCATCTAATAACATCATTTCACCAAACTGGACTGTTCGCCACTTACTCATCATCTCTAATATTCCCGCATGAGAGCAATTTGGAGCCCGCGCTATATCCAATCCAAAGGCCACTGTTTGGTTACGAAAATCGTTACTATTTGAAACGAGACTTTTAACATTGGCTATGCAGTTTGCGTGTAGTTGTCTCAATAATTCTGAACTGAGGTTTATGTCCTCGGAGGAAAGAAACATGGAAAATATTTCTTGAAGAGCCGTTAACATAGCTATTTTATAACCTGGTTCCTCCTTGTCATAAAAATCTTCGCCTTTTGAATGGTCATCGCCATCCATAATGAATTTCCAATAATCGTTATAATCGACATTTATAAGCCACTGATTAAAAAGAGGGTATTGCGTGGGCAGTTTTTTCATACGGCAGATTCAACTATTTCTTTAAATAGTTATAAGCTTATAGCATTTTGCTTAATCCTAAAATAGCTATATACATATCCTTGCACAGCTCAATGAGGACACCCTTTATAATCTCATCTTTAAAATTGTATATATATATTTTATTGGGTGTCCCTATACATCCTCCCAATACATCCCTGGTGAGCCAATATTGCTTACCGGTAGCGCATCATTTAATAATATTAGATAAATAAATATATACCCATTTCATCAGTTACACTCTCGCTTCCGTCCGAAAATCTTTGAATATTAAGGTTAACGAATATATTCTGATAGAAAGTTACACAAAGTAAGTGGGTTTGTATGCCAAAACATCAAAAAAAAAAGCTTGAAGACGACACAAGTAAGCATCCAATTGACAAAAAAAGCAAATCTGTACGAGCGGATGCGCCAAGCAGGGCACCAGCTCTAGTTGCTTTAGATGCATTTATAAGGATGAGCACTTGGGCGCAAAATCATATGAGCCGTATGCAATCTCATTTAAGAAACCCTAGCCAGAGCCTCATTGAAGCTGCTAAACAAAGACAAAGTATATGGGTTGACTTTGCCCTGAATAACAATGATATTGATGTGCTTCAAAAAGATGAAAATGGAAATACAGCTTTGCATTATTGCGCATTCCATGGTGATGTCGTAAACCTAAAACGTTTATTGGCATTAGGTGCCAAGTTATGTGTTAAAAACAAGAATGGCCATTATCCTGCTCATATGACTGCAAAAGGCCAATCCCACGAATGTTTTGATTTGCTCATTCCAGATGATGAAAGAAAATGGGAAAAAAATGATTTATTTATGGCGAAGCTCTGGCGCCAAGGTAACAAAATGCAAGTGCTATTGAACGTGGCAACGGGGTCGAAAAATAGTTCTTTTTGGGCTGAATGTAGTCTTTTATCAGGCGCGGATGTGAACTTTAATTGGAAACAAAATTCTTGGAATACCATCAACACGACGGGATACCTACATAATGCGATCGAGAATAAAAACGCTAAGACTGTTGCTTGTTTAGTGCGCCATGGGGCAAATCTAGAAGCAGTTGACCCCTCTTGTGAAAAAACACCGTTATTCCAAGCTTTATCGCAACTTTCTGAAAACGAGGATTCTCCAGATGCTGTTAAATCAATAGTCGCCATTGTAAATACGCTCATCGAAGCGGGCGCAAATGTAAAAGCAGAAAGTATCTGGAATGGTAGCTCGTTGACTTATGTTGGCTTTGCCGCCATCTTACACGAATCTTATGATATAGCCCGTCAACTGCTTGACCGTGGGGCATGTCCAAATGATATGGATTGGCAGGGTGCTTACAATGCGTTACATGCTGTTGCGAGATCGACAAAGCATATTCAGCCTATTGATAGTTCTTTGTACGCAAATCCACAAACAAACCCAGAATACTTATCTCATGTTGCAAATTACAACCAGAAAAAACGTGTGATAGATGCCGGAAACGAGCAAATCTGTAAAATGTATCAACTTTTACTCGATCATGGCGGTGACGCAACGACGAAAGATTGTAGTGGCGCAAAACCATCTGAAATTATTATAGATCCGAAGACACAAAAAGAATTTATACGCATCGAAAGAGATCAAAGTTTTAGGAAGCTACAAGTAGTTTCTGATTATTTTGTGTCCCAAGGCTCAGAATCACGAGAAGCTTTATTGCATATAGCCACATTTTTACCTTCATTTAATGGTGTGACACGCCATAACCTGAACAGCGCCTTTCAAAAGTATCGTGATACAAAAAATGAAATTATTTTGAGCAGAAGGATCTCTTCGAGCGGTGATATGGCTCTCGATAAATAATTTTCAAGGACACCCTAATTTTCAAGGACACCCAGTATAATTTTTTAAGTTTGCATAAATGATATATTTTACAATAAATTAATATTCTCACTAGCTTTAGGGTAGATGTGGTGGTTAATAAACCGTTATGAATAACGTTGAAACGCTGTTTTGATGTTAAATTTAACTTTTAATAGAGCGCATTTTTTTATCGAGATTGAGTGTTGCTACACTCTTTTTTATTTAACTTTGCTCTAACACATCCAAGACCTTAGATGGACTAGATACCAACCCTAGCTCTGAGTGATCCCCTCATTTTTGTATACATGAGGGGATCACTCAGAGCCTACGCTGGCATGACACAACCTAACGATAATTTTAAATCTGCGAGAATGGGGCATAAATCCTCGTGCTTCCCCCTTTACAAAGTGAGAAATCATTCGCTACGCGATAAGTAAACGTTTTAATAAACGAGGCATGAAAATATTTTTTTGGAGAAGCATACGTGTAGTGTGTGACTGAAATGATTTAGGAATATATATTTCTCAGCGTGGAAATTTTTCGTAGGCTAGGCAGAGTGATTTAAACTTGATGGAGCATACGAATAGTATGTGACTTAAAGTTTCAATTGCTCCAACAACGCCTAAGGAAAATTTAGACCTATATATTTCTCAGAGGATATTTTTTTCTTGAGTGAGGCGTGGTTAGTAAATCATAAAGGAGCATACACATAGTATGTGACTGAAATGATTTAATAATCACAACAAAGCGCATGGAAAAAATAGACCTGAGAAATGGTGCCCGGGGTCGGACTCGAACCGACACGGAGTTTAACCTCCGAGGGATTTTAAGTCCCTTGCGTCTACCAATTTCGCCACCCGGGCAATTTGCATTTGTGGAGGCTGAGGCCGGAATCGAACCGGCGTAGGCGGCTTTGCAGGCCGCAGCATAACCACTCTGCCACCCAGCCAAGAAAAAAACATGCAATATTTTTTTCAGTACTAATTCATGGAGCGGGAAACGAGATTCGAACTCGCGACCCCAACCTTGGCAAGGTTGTGCTCTACCAGCTGAGCTATTCCCGCATTTGCTAGGGCATTGTAAAGAATTTTAAAATTCTGTCAAGACCCAATTTTTCTTTTTATTTATCAACCGTGTGGGCGTCGACAAAGATGACATTCTAAGCGTGTTTATATAAAAACACAACCATTAATTTCGAATCTCAACCATTGCTGCTTTTAAATAAACAAACATAGACCAAATTGTTAAGACAGCGGCAAGATACATCATAACAACCCCTAAAAGAACCCAGTCAATAGTTAGGTCTGTTGGGTTGGCTAACAAAATAATGATGGCAAGCATTTGCATCACTGTTTTAACTTTACCAACATGACTTACGGCTACGTTGGCTCTTTTACCAATTTCCGCCATCCACTCACGCAAAGCAGAAATCATAATCTCACGCCCCACTATAATCATTGCTGGAATGGTTATCCAAACGGAGCCAAAATCCCCTACAATCATGACTAATGCCACTGCCACTATCAGCTTATCAGCGACAGGATCTAAAAACGCGCCAAAACGGGATGTTTGGTTCAACTTTCTAGCTAAAAATCCATCTAACCAATCTGTAAAACCCGCTAAACAAAAAATACCTGCCGTCAATATATCAACATGACGAATAGGTAAATAAAAGATAACGACAAAGACTGGAATCAAGAATATCCGCATCATCGTAATGATATTGGGTATCCCAAGCATTCCTTCTCCCCTAATACGACTCTAAATTTAAAAAATGGCTCACATGTTAACATAAAACGCGCATAGGCTCACAGACAAAACACCCCAATTATTGAAAGCATAATAAAGCAAAAGTAAGTTGGCTGTCGTTACTTAGAATGCAGCTTTGCATAAATTTTCTCAGCTAATGCTGGGCTTATGCCTGGTACATTTTGAATGGATTTCTGACTGGCTGCCATAAGGCCTTGTAAGCCGCCAAAGTGCTGAATAAGGGATTGCTGACGCTTTGGCCCCACGCCTGATATATTATCTAACACAGAAGATTGTGATTTTTTAGCGCGAGATTTGCGATGTTGTGTAATCGCAAACCTATGCGCTTCGTCTCGAATTTGTTGTAATATATGTAAAGCTGGGTCGTGGGGCTCTAATTTTAAAGTAGCCAGTTGTGTTTCTCCATTGACGGCTACAAATATTGTTTCTAACCCTGGTTTTCTGCCTTGCCCCTTGGCTATAGAAATTAATTTTACATCTTCAATTTGGCATTCTAAAAAAACTTTACGAGCGATATTTAATTGACCTTTGCCCCCATCAATAATCACCAATTCAGGCATAGGTAATTCTTTTTCTTTGCGCTTTAGATACCGTCTAGTCAAAGCTTCTGTGAGGCTTTGGTAGTCATCATTTTGGGCTGTTTGAATGTTGTAACACCTATATTCCGATTTTTCAGGCCCTTTATCGTTAAACACCACACATGAAGCCTTGGTCTCTACCCCCTGAGTATGGGAAACATCAAAACATTCCATACGTTTAAAATCTGATTTTAATTGTAAAACATTTTTCAGTTGCTCAAAACGTTTAGAGTAGAGATCACCAAATTTTAGCCTGCGCTTTAAGTTCATCTGTGCATTGTCTAAGGCGAGCTTTAACCATTGATATTTTTCTCCTTGATATGCAATCTTAATACTCACTTTTCGGTTAGCGGCTTCCGTTAGCATACTACTTAGCAACGCTTGATCTTCAAATGCAAGGTTAACAATTAGCTCACGAGGGTAATTTTTTTGTTGCTGATTCATATACCTTTGTATAATGAAAGTTCTCAGTATTTCTGGAAGCTCTAAGTTTTCATGCTTTTTAGCATAGTGCGATTGACTAGAGAGAATACGACCTTCCCGAATGAAAAGATGGTGAATACATACCTGACTGCTTTCAGATGTAATAGCAATCGCATCTACATTTTGCGCATTACCATAAATGCTTTGCTGATTATGCACTGCTCGCAAGCTGATGATTTGATCGCGCAAATGCGCCGCGCTTTCGAAGTCTAATTCATCTGACGCTTGATTCATCGATAATATAAGTTTTGAAATAATGTCTTGATTTTTACCTTGTAAAAATAATTTAATCTGCTTAACCACATTTTCATATTCTGGTACATCAATATACCCCACACAAGGGGCCGAGCAACGCTCAATTTGATATTGTAAGCAAGGTCGAGAACGGGCATTAAAAAAAATATCATCACATTGTCTGATTTTGAAAATTCTTTGTAAAATATTTAAGGTTTCTTTTACCGCTAAGACACTAGAGTATGGGCCATAATATTCCCCTTTTTGCTTTGTTTTGCCTCGAACATATTTTAGACTGGGGTATTTATGCTTCGATAAAAAAAGATAGGGATAGGTTTTATCATCACGAAAGATAACATTATAATGTGGCTTGAGAGAATTAATGAGAGAATTTTCTAATAACAACGCCTCATTTTCACTAGGCGTTACCGTCAGCTCAATTGAGTGTATCTTGGCTACAAGTTTTTTTATTCTGGGATCAGCTAGATTTCTATTGAAGTAACTTGACAGGCGACTTTTTAAATTCTTGGCCTTACCGACGTACAATACTTTTGCTTTAGAATCATACATACAATACACCCCTGGTAAAACAGGGGCGCTTGTTAAAAACGCTTTATGGTCAAACATTTGTACAACTAAAACGACTCTTAATTTAGACTAGCGCTTCTTCAGCTTCAAGTTTTTCAGCGTCCAAAATACCATGTCGAATCGCTAAATGTGTTAATTCCACATCACTATGCACGCTTAATTTGTCAAATAAACGGTAGCGATAACTATTCACAGTTTTAGGGCTTAAACAAAGCTTATCAGAGATTTCTTGCACTTTCAGGCCACTGGTAATCATAATCATTACCTGTAACTCGCGCTCTGATAAAGAATCAAAAGGAGAGCTTTTTTCATCGGATAAATGCTTAAGCGCTAGTTGCTGAGCAACTTCAGGGCTAATATAGCGTTTACCATGGTGAACCGAATGAATCGCTTGCACCATTTCTTCTAAGCCTGAGCCTTTCGTTAGGTACCCTGCCGCACCAGCTTGTAACAGCTTAGATGGAAATGGCTCTTCACCATAAACAGTAAGTGCTATGACTTTTATTTCTGGATCTATCCGTAAAATTTTACGAGTGGCTTCTAATCCACCAAATCCAGGCATACGAACATCCATCAAAATTACATTTGGATGTTTTTCGCGAGCAAGCTTAACAGCATCTTCACCATTAGCTGCTTCTCCAATAACTTTGATACCGTTGACGCTTGCGAGCAGACTTCTAATTCCCGCTCGAACAAGTTCATGGTCATCTACGATAAGTACTGTTATCAAGGTAACAATCCTCATATATTAATTTCGTTCAATAGTAGGCTCATTCAGGATAACCTAGCTTAAAACTTTTGACTACCCTTTTCTGCTCCCTTTAAGTATTGCGCACATATAAAGCAATAGTTAGTTAACAGCTTACGATGCCTTTACTATAAAAATGTATTTTTTAATTTAATTCTGCTTAGATTTATTGCAATCGTGTAGCCACTTGGGTAGACTTCTCCTGGTTCGGAGAGGTGGCTGAGTGGTCGAAAGCGGCGGTCTTGAAAACCGTTGAAGGGAAACCTTCCCAGGGTTCGAATCCCTGCCTCTCCGCCAAGACCTTCCAAATTTAAAGCAAATATTGTCTTATCTGCCCTTGTATAAAAAAGATATTTTTAAAAATCCCCCTACTAAATAATATAAGTATAACAATATCAATATGTTATACATGCTTGAAAAAGATCGCACTTGTCCCCATTTTATTAGATAATCACCACTGTGATATAATATGCTATATAATATAGTTAGACAGTCATCTTCTTAATAAGGAGTTTGTAATGGCAAACCAAAGCACCGTAGTGCAAAGAGCGAGACAAGAGTCCATTCTTTCCACCAATTCGGTTATTCGAAATACTTATTTACTGTTAAGCTTAGCGCTTGCCTTCAGTGCTGCTATGGCAGCTTTTGCAATGGTCACCCAGGCACCATCGCTGGGGTTAATTACGCTTCTAGGTTACTTTGGATTACTATTCTTTATTCAAGCATTTAGAAATAGTGCTCTCGGCATTGTCGGTGTTTTTGCATTGACTGGGTTTATGGGATATACATTGGGCCCAATGCTGAATATGTATATGCATACATTTTCGAATGGCTATCAGCTCATCATGACGGCTTTAGGTGGTACAGCAGCTATCTTTTTAGGGCTTTCCTCCTATGCGCTCACTACAAAGAAAGACTTCAGCTACATGGCTGGATTTATCGCCGCTGGTGCCATAGTCTTGCTATTGGCCATTGTTGTTCAAATCTTTTTCCCCATGCCGATGTTACAACTCGCTATGTCTGGCGCTTTTGTGTTATTCAGTAGTGCGATTATTTTGTTTGAAACCAGTCAAATTATTCATGGTGGTGAACGAAACTATGTGATGGCTACAGTGAGCTTATTTATTGCTCTGTATAATTTGTTTATTTCTTTACTGCACTTACTATCTATATTTGCGGGCAACAGAGACTAAGTATTTACTTAACAACATTAAAAAAGCCTCCTATCGGAGGCTTTTTTTTGGGAGAAGCTTTATTATTGTGCTGAAATTTTAATGCTTCGCACTATCTGACATCTTAGTGAGCTTGGCATGGTGGTTGCAATAGCCAACATAATCTTGAAAAGTCTCGTCATCGTATTTGTTCTTTACAATATCCAAGACAGTTACCTCAGATAAGTCACAAGCATCCAGGGGTAACCCTGCATTAAGCAGTGCAGATGTGACCGCTTTTAAAGCAGAAAACTCATCGCATAGCTCAGCGGCTGTGTGTAGTGCATTCCGCCCAATATAGTTCGATATAAAAATATCTGCGCCATTTCGAATCATTTGCTTTAATACAGAAGCTCGGCCCATTTGAGCTGCCGTATGCAATGGCGTGTCACCATAATTATTCTTGCAGTTAATATTGGCACCGTGAGAAACCAATAAGCTAATACTAGCCGCATTGTTATAGCATACAGCACCATGTAGCGGCACCTTTCCAGCTTTGTTGGGTAAATTTGGATTGGACTTATATTCCAATAATAAGCTCAAAACCTCTTCGTCAAAGTTTTTGCAAGCAAGATATAACGGCGTATTACCATTATCATCTTGAACATTGACATGTGCACCAACCTCTAGCAGTAACTTAATAATCATCATTTGATTACCTCGTACGGCTTCATGCAAAGGAGAGCTATTAAACAAATTGCTGGTATTGACTTGGGCGCCTCTCCCTAATAGCATCGCCACGACATCATAATGTCCTACTCGTGCCGCAAGGTGTAAAGGCGTATCACCAAATTGGTCGCAAACATTGACCAGCTCATCTGTTAATAAGCGAGATAATACTTTAATGTTACCGGTTACAGCGCAGTCAAAAATACTCCGCCCAGCTAAATCTGAAGTGGGTGTTGTAGCCATTAAATGATCCAACTATGTCAATTTTTTATTTTTCCTATATTAGACTAATGCATCAAAAAAGGCTATGAAGCCTTATAAAATTAGTTAGTACAATAGTCAAGGAATGGTGCTAAATAAAAACCCATATGCTAAAGTTCTAATCTCTCAAAAATAAAATGATAAATAATGTGGCTTAAATGAAAATAAATAAAATAAAAATCATATTTTTTGACATGGATGGTGTTTTGGTTCTAAGTGAAAAACAACACTTTGAAGCATGGCTTAAAGTACTGAATCAGCATAAGCTACCAACGGACTGGATGGACTTTAATCAATGGATTGGTGTTTCTGATACAATGAACGCAAAAATGATCATTGAAAAGTTTGATCTCGATGTTGGTATTGATGAGCTGCACCATCTTAAAAGGCAAATATTTATTGATAAAATTAGCACAGACTTTGAGCAGCACTTAGGGCGAGATAATTTCTTAAATAAAGTATCTCAGCATGTGCAAGTTGCACTCGTATCGAGCGCCAGCCAAATTGAAATTGAAAAAATACTACAAATAGAAAAAATCTCACACCACTTTTCTTTTAAAATTGGCAACGAAGATGTCTCTCATCATAAACCTCACCCTATGCCCTACTTAAAAGCATTGGAACAATCTAACCACTTAAAACAACACGCGCTCGTGATCGAAGATTCTGCTAGTGGCATTCAAGCTGCAAAAGCAGCAGGGCTACCCGTTGTGGGATTAAGAACCAGTGCAACCCTGCCCCAGGGAATTACAGACAGTGTCAACTTTTTTGATGATTTCGTAGACTTAGATAAATGGTTATTTGCCACATAACCTATTGGTCTTTTTTTGTATTTTTGACACCCGCTAGTAGACTTTGAGCCAGCGGGGAAGCATTTTCCCGATTTTCAGCGACTGACTCTAGAACAGTTAAAGCCATTGCATTATCACTATTCTCGGCTAGTTCCGCTAATTTTCTAATATTATCAGGTAATTCTGGATTAATACCTCTACTGCGCATTAATGTTTCTGGATTAAGGTTCATTTCTTCGGCTTGTTGTAATATTTTCCCAATGGGTGAATTATCCATGTTGGGTTTCATGGCTCGAAGAGAAAAAAATTGTTGTCGACCCATTAAGCTATGCTCATCTAATGGATGCGTATCCTCAACCTGCGCTTGTTTACGTGCGCTTGGCTCAGCAGGCCCTACAATAACTCTGCCCTCTATACAAGCCACTATACCACGAGCTTGAAATTCATCAGCGTGTCTTATCATTGATTCAGCCAATTTTTCTTCGGTTAAAGCACGCCACTTATAATTTATTGGACAATGCAAGTCAAATCGTTTCCCATCTTGAGCAAACTGTAACCCTGTCTCAACCATCATATTTGTGTACGCTATAGCAACTTTTTCCGCTTTTTCAGGATCGTTGCCGTACAGTAACTCTTTAGGAATACCAAATGAAAGACCTTTACCGCCTGGCTTATTGGGATCATCGTCTGGCACCTCAACTGTGGTGACATAAATTCGAACACTCTCTCCTGTGCTTTCATCTACCTCCAAGCGAAAATAGATCGTATCCGTTCCCCCTTTATCATTTTCTTTCGTTTCTGTTTCAATGCCACTTTTCACTTGATGTACTTGTGTCGCAGTAAAGTCAGCATGGCCTCCTTCCATAAAGCTCTGCAAATCAGAATTGGTAATGTTACTTTGAGCACCCGTTGAGGTAAATGTTGTAGGATTTAATACGGGAGATACGTTATCTGAAACTGACATGATTGAACCACCTAATTGTTAACCTTTATTCTGCAGAAGCTTGTACATCCTCTTTTCTACATTTGATATCACTCTTATTAGATAGACCTTCAGAAAAGGTTCTAAGTTCAATTAAGATTTTTATTTGGCGAATGGGATTAGATTATAAACGCTTTTGTAGATACAACTTTTCCGCTCCATTTGTTTGCTTTTGTTCGGCTGAGGGTGTGACATCTCTGTCAAAATTGATAGTTAAGCATGATGATGATGTAGGTTTTAAAGCCAAACTCACGCCATACAGTTCCTCACAGCTGTTCGGATTGCAAAAATCTACATTATTTAATGTCGCAAACAAGGTACCCATTGTTTTTTTTATCGTTGCTTTTATCGGATTTTTAAATAAACATTGCACAATCATAAAAGCATATGCTCGGCATAGGGCATTGTCTATTGTCGTTTCCTGAAATGAACAACTTTTTAAAATCTCTGGCCATGCTTGAAATTGACTCGTAAATTTTTCTCGAATCTCAATGCGTAACCTATTAGAGTTGGGATCTATCAACCAGTCTTGTATCAATATCCCAAGCCGAAAAATCCAGTGTTTTTCCATTTTATGTAAAAAAGCACTTTCTAGCTGATTAACATGATGGTTGATTCGAATTGGCCAATAGCTATTGTCGTTGGCATCCTGAACATCATTAGCAATGTGGTCAAAAAAACGGCTTATTTCGGATATTCTTGGGTTTCTTGCTGTTGGAACAGGCAATTTTAAAGCGTAATAATCACAATACAGCAATAATAATCGCCAAGAGAGCTCATCATTTTCAGTATAAAAAACAGGTGTGGTGCTTACGGGAAGCGGCCTAGATTTGCTCGAACTACTTGCCTCATCCGCACTGATTGTCAGTCGCTCAAAAAATTCCAACATAATGAAATCTATAATAAAAGTTAATAATAAAGCACTGTTTTATCACTTACTCGTTATTTATTCAATCTTTAGAAAATATTGAGATATATTTTGTTGAAATATCCAGGTGAATTGTCAATCACAGCATGGTATCATATTAGTTAGTTGATTGGATTTTAAAGGGTGAATTTAATGTACTTACACACTTTAAGGCTCGCAGCTAGATTATAAAAAATAATAATGAGGTTGGTGAAAAGTATGGGAATAACCCCCGCCGAAATGCTGAAAGAAAGTGTTCACAATAGAGATAATATTTTTGAGGTTCTCAGTGCTGTTAGGGCATACCCTTTTACTATGAAAAATAAAAACGGGATTTCATTCAAACCAGACGACGTCATCAATCTTATTAAAAACAATATAGATCCCGATGGCAATTTAAAAAGAGATATTTCTACCAACCGTATTATAGATGATACATATGGCTTAAGAACCGCACTCAGTACGCTTGCGCCTAAGCAAGAAGCTACGCAAAAATCCAGTGTATCTCAGAGTGAAAGAAGAAGTATGGTGTTTAGTCGATTCACGGAAAAAGCGGCAGAGCAAACAAAATCTGCAACGGCTAGCTCGGAGCCCCAAAAGACATCAACGCTGAAAAAATAGAAGTGAAAACAGGACTCTACCAAACTATTTTAAAGTGTAAAGCGCATCAAAAATATTTCTTGTCTAATTATTAAGAAAATAATCGTGCTAAACGGCGCGCAGCTATCCCCATTCAAAAAAATGGGGTCCACTGCGCCAACCAATACCTTAAAGTTTAAGCGAAAAATTCACCGTCGATACCAGCACGCCAAATGTTAACCGAGCGATGCGGGTGAACATTGAACAAACCACTACCATATCTATCAGGATGAATATGTTGATACGAGCCCTTAATGGAAATTAACTTAGTAATGTTCCAGCGTACACCCACCGTGATAGAAGTTTGATCGCCTGCGGCAGGCCCATCTATGCCCTCAGCAATATTTTGTACCGTCCGATCTAGGGTATTACCTAAACCATTTGCAGCCATTGCAGCGGTATTAGCCAAACCTGAGAAACGTCGCGTATCATTATCCATAATCCGTTGTCTCGCAAAAGTCACATAGGGAATCAGTTCGTGATATCGACAACCTAACATCACATACCAAGCATTAATATCAGGAATAATAGCGCTGCTAGATTTACGTCTTAGGAACTCTGCCCCACTAATCATACGCTTCCAATCAAAAGTATAGCCGATTGAACTATAGCTCATACGGGCATTATCAACGGTTAGATAGTTTTGTTGATCTAACCCCATGAATCCTTGGGGCACTAAAGTATTATTAATAAAATTATTGACCATCACATTTTGAGCATTCGGCGCCCAAGTTAAACGACCGACATGATAACTGGCATGGACTTTAAATATCTCATCGCCAAAACTCGCCATCAGAGAAGCCACTTGTCTGAGTTTATATTTCAGCTCAATATTGGTAACCGGGGTTTCCGTCTCTTCTGTTAAAGACCCATAGGCACCAGAAATATTTAAAACTCTATCAAAAAATTCAAATTTAGCACCTGTAGAAATAGCGTCTTCGTAATGAAAGGGTATAACGTGATAAACACTTTCAGGCAACGCTATCCAAGAATAAGCATGTGTTTCATTTACTTTGGCAGAATAAATTAAATAATCAATCGGCATACGGCCAGCTCGCCAAAACCAGTTATCAGCAGCATGATACTCAAAATAAGCTCTTGTCGCTTTCACTCTCCAATCATTTCTGCCTTCTGCGACAATACGACCCGTTATGGAGAAATCATCGTCCATCATTTTGTCAACCTGAAAGCCCAGAACAGAGTCATTCTCTAACGTAATCTGTTTACCAATCTTTTCAACGTACAGTGGCTCTACATTTGGGTTTAAAAATTTGACGTTAGAGGCAGCGCCTGCTGCTGTTGCAAAACCAGACCACTGCCAGTCTGCATGAGCTACCGTTTGTGTAAAGCTTATTGCCGTGAATAAACCAGTAACAACCCACTTCTTCATGCTTCATCCTTATTATTATTTTTATCCATTATATTTCCCATGCCAACATAGGCTAGCATCTAGTATCTCTTATGTCCAAATGATATACCCACGAACGTGACAAGGCAGATTTCTTATAGCTCAATCACCTTAAGACCATTCATATAAGGTAACAATACTTGGGGAATATGTACTGCGCCGCTCTCATCTTGATAATTCTCAATAACGGCTAGTAAAGTTCGCCCTACGGCCAACCCTGAGCCATTCAATAAATGTACATATTCTGGTTTGCTATGCACATCTGGTCTAAAACGAGCCTGTAACCGTCTTGCCTGGAAGCTGCCTGTACTAGAGCACGACGAAATTTCTCTATAACATTTTTGTGATGGCAACCACACTTCTAGGTCGTAAGTCTTAGTAGCACAAAACCCCACGTCACTAGAACATAAATTCATAACTCTATAAGGCAACTCTAAACGTTGTAATATGGTTTCTGCATGGCTCGTTAATTCTTCTAATGCTCGACTAGAGTTTTTGGGGTGCACAACTTGTATTAATTCGACTTTTTCAAATTGATGCTGTCGGATCATGCCTTTTGTATCTTTACCATAAGAACCCGCTTCACTTCTAAAACAGGGACTATGGCAGACCATTTTCAACGGTAGCTCATTACTTTCTAAAATAACATCATAGAACAAATTCGTCACAGGCACTTCTGCGGTTGGAATTAAAGAAAGTTTGCGTTCTCCTTTTAAATGGAACAAATCTTCTTCAAATTTCGGTAATTGCCCCGAGTTCCATAAAGCTTGCTGTTCAACCAATAGTGGTACATTGACTTCTAAATAATTATGCTCAGTTGTATGCACATCTAACATGAATTGGGCTAAAGCACGGTGTAATTTTGCTATTTGCCCACGCATAACCACAAAACGCGATCCGGACATTGTCGCTGCCACATTAAAATCAATTTGACCCAATCTCTCGGTCAAATCGACATGATCTTTTGGCGTGAACATAAACTCCCTCGGCTCACCCCATCTTCTTATTTCAACATTATCTTCTTCAGAAAGACCTTCTGGCACAGACTCATCTAGCAAATTCGGTAAAGTAGATTGCAAAGCATGTTGTTCAGACAATATCTGGTCTAATTGCTTTTTATCGGTGTCGAGTTGGGTTTTAAAATCGTTAACTTGTGCCAAGATATCTGTAACATCTTCGCCTTGTGATTTTTTCTGGCCAATGGACTTGGACAATGCATTTCGTTGATTTTGCAATTCTTGGGTTGTACCTTGTATGCCACGTCTTTTTTCTTCTAAAGCTAATAATGCTTCAAAATCAAATTTCATCCCTCTTTTTTCAATTGTTTGCTTTACGAGGTCTAATTCCTGACGTAATACTTTAGGATCAATCATGCCTTACCTTACTATCTTTCATTCTACAGTTTCTGTTTTAAGTTTAACTAACGTTGCTAGCTTTTCTGCTATCTTCTTCTCTAACCCATTGTTGGTAGGGTAATAATACTGCTGTTCCCCCATCATATCGGGAAAATATGTCTGACCATGGGAGAACTGGTCTGCTTCATCAGGATCATATCGATAGCCTTTACCATACGCCATAGATTTCATCATTTTAGTCGGCGCATTTCTTAAATGCATAGGCACGGCATGCGAAGGTTGCTTCTTTATATCGGATATGATCTGTTTAAACGCTTTGTAGACTGCATTACTCTTAGGCGCAACAGCCAAATAACTTGTGGCTTGGGCCAAGGCTAAAACGCCTTCAGGTGATCCCAATGTTTTATACGCTTCTAATGCATCGACTGCTAGGGTCAAAGCTCTGGGATCTGCATTACCAATATCTTCACTGGCCATACGAATTAAACGACGACCAATGTATATTGGATCACAACCACCATCGATCATTCTTGCTAACCAATACAAAGCACCGTCAGGCGATGAGCCACGAACTGACTTATGTAAAGCTGAAATCTGTTCATAAAAAATATCGCCCTCTTTATCAAAACGGCGATGATCCTGCTTTATAACCAACTCAACTTGCTCTAACGTGATTGTACTGTCTTTTTGATATTTAGCTTTATTCGCAACAATTTCTAAAATGTTTAATAAGCGTCTGGCATCACCATCTGAGACTTGGATCAATCGCGCTTGAACTGCTTTTGACATTTTAAGATGATAATCAGCCAACCCTTCTGATTTTGATAAGGCGAATTGTAGTAATTGGCTTAAATCTTGGTCGGATAAGGACTCAAGTACATAAATGCGAGCTCGAGATAGCAAAGCATTATTGATTGAGAATGATGGATTTTCAGTCGTTGCCCCAATTAATATCACCGTGCCATTTTCCACATGGGGTAAAAGTGCATCTTGCTGAGCTTTATTAAAGCGATGAATTTCATCAATAAATAAAATAGGCGTTTTTAATAAGCTTTGCTCTGCTTGCTTAATGGCCTCTTTGACTTCTTTAATACCGACTAACACAGCTGAAAAAGTTAAGATGGGGCGCTCTGTTTCATTCGCAATCATTTTTGCCAATGTTGTTTTACCAACGCCTGGAGGACCCCATAAAATCATAGTGTGCAGCGCATCCGAGTCAATCAATACCCGCAAAGGTTTATCTGGACCAATCAAATGAGATTGGCCCACATAATCTGCAAAATGCTTCGGTCTTAATCTATCTGCAAGTGGTTGAGACATTTATTCATTAACTACCAGGTTTAATAACATCCACATCAGCGGGAGGCACAAAGTTAAACAATTGATTATTGAGCGCAATATTAACATTAATATCTGTAAACTTCGTTAAAACATGCTGCCCAAGCGGATCATCCATGCTGACCTCCACCAACTTATCATCTCTAAATATTAATTTTATCTGGCCAAAGTTTTCTTCACTGTGTTTTGGTTCTAAAATAAAACAATCTTGTTGCTTAGATTCGCAAGCCCCAGTGTGTATTTCTGTTACGTTGAAATCAGCCATAATTTGATCTGCAGAACCTATTAAAATAGCAGCAGGACTACTGGCTAAGGCTTTTTTTAGATCTTGCTGAGTGACCTGCTCCAATTCAATATCGTAAGTCCAGAGTGTCTTCCCATCCGCTACCACAACGATAGGATCAGGTGGGTTGGTTTTCCACATAAAACGACCTGGCCTCAAAACACTTAATTCACCATTCATTTTAGAAACTGCATTCCCATCTGGATCATCTATAGATTGGACAAAGCGGCACTGATAACTTGTAATTTTGTCGATATATTTTAGCAGATGTGTTTCAGAATCGGTCTTGGCATAAGCATTTAATGTCAAAGACAAGAAACCAACTAAAATTATTTTAGATATTTTCATATAACGTAAACTCTATTTAATTCTTACAATTGATATATTATGTGGATTATTTTTTGACCAAATTTATTCTATTGATCTTATTCAACGGGTGGCGGCGCTGCCAAAACCTCTCGTGAGCCATTTGACTGCATTTGACTCACCACACCATCATTTTCCATCTGTTCTAATAACCTTGCAGCGCGATTATATCCGATTTTGAGCTTGCGTTGGACTAAAGATATAGATGCACGCCGTGTTTCTGTCACAATGCCAACGGCTTGGTCATATAATTCATCATATTCTTCCTCATCTCCCCCAAAGTCAGATATGCTACTTTTTGGTTGAATCAAAGTTTCAATATAATCAGGCTTCGCTGTACGCCGTAATTCGTCGGTAATTTTGTTCACCTCCTCATCACTTACAAATGCCCCATGTATACGTTGAGAAATACCTGTACCTGGCGGTAAAAATAGCATATCTCCATGCCCAAGCAATTGCTCAGCACCGGCTTGATCTAATATTGTCCTAGAATCAATTCTAGAGGATACCTGAAAACCAATACGAGTCGGAATATTTGCTTTGATCAAGCCAGTAATCACATCCACAGATGGTCTTTGGGTCGCTAAGATTAAATGAATGCCTGCCGCACGCGCTTTTTGTGCTAAACGTGCAATCAACTCTTCTACTTTTTTACCCACAACCATCATCATATCCGCAAATTCATCTATTAATACGACAATGTATGGAAAAGGCTCTAATGGTTCTGGCTTTTCACTTTTTCTGGGATTCCATAAAGGATCAAGAATGGGTTTTTTATCTGCAATCGCTTTCTTAACTTTAGCATTGTAGCCTGCAATATTTCTAACGCCCAATTGCGCCATCAATTGATAACGCTGTTCCATCTCAGCGACACACCAGCGCAGAGCATTTGCCGAATCTTTGACATCGGTAATAACAGGCGTTAGTAAATGCGGGATATTGTCATAGACCGCTAATTCAAGCATTTTAGGATCGATGAGCAATAAACGCACTTCTGCTGGTGTTGCCTTATATAAAATACTCAGCAACATTGCATTTAAGCCGACAGATTTCCCAGAGCCAGTTGTACCAGCTACTAATAAATGAGGCATTCTGGCTAAATCTGCTAGTACGGGTCGACCAGAAATATCCTTCCCTAACCCCATGGTCAAGGGAGATTCAGATGCCTGATAACTTTCATCGGCTAAAATTTCTTTAAGCCGCACTGTCTCACGTTCAATGTTGGGTATTTCCAATCCTACTAAAGATTTACCCGGAATAATTTCTACTACACGTACACTGACAATAGACATAGAACGAGCCAAATCTTTAGCTAACCCACTTATTTTACTGGCTTTGATACCCGCTGCTAAATCAAGCTCAAAACGCGTAATCACAGGGCCAGGCAAGACATTTACCACCTTCACGACAACCCCAAACTCTTTCAAGCGTGTTTCAACCAAACTGGATAATTGCTCCAGTTGTGAGCTGCTAAATCCTGTATCATGTGCTTCTCCCTGCTCCTCCAGCAAAGACAAAGAAGGAAAAGCATACTCATCGCCTTCTGCAGACTTAGGCTGATTTTTGTTTTGTTTTTTGGGGGTTATTTTTTTAGCAGCCTCTTTACGTTTTCTCTTAAAAATATCGGTTGCTTTACGTGCTGGCTTTTTGGTGTTCGTAAACTTGGGTAAATCTGCGTCATCAGATACCCAGCCCTCATCACTTTCATTCAATGGCTTTAATATATCAAGCATTGAGTGCTTTTTTTGCTCCGCAGATTTATCTGTTTGTAAAATAGGCGCCTGAGTGGGCTTTGCTTCAGGCTGTTGGGTCTTGCTCGGTAACCGAGTGGATTTAATATAGGTAATGGCTTTCTCATACCATTGCTCTACTTGTGATTTAAATTTAACCGCCCCCATCATTGTCCATTTACCGATAATATCTGCCATCTGTAACCAAGATAGTCCGGTAAACAAGGTAATTCCGGTTAGAAATAATGCCCCTAATAAAACTGAAGCACCAGTTATGTTCAAATGCCCTACCATGCCTTGCCCCAAAATAGCCCCTAACACCCCTCCCGGGCTCATTGGTAAGGATTGCCAAACTGCTTTTACATGCATGCTCATCAAACCACAACAAGAGAATAGCGCCATCAGCAAGCCTATTATTCGCATAACCCACATAGCAGGATTGCCGGTTTTATTTTGATCGCCACCTTTATAAACAAAGCTTGCAATGAAAAATATTGCGACTGGAAAACCATAAGCTACATACCCAAATAAAGAAAATAAAATATCTGAAAAAAGAGCCCCTGTTTTGCCAGCCTTATTTAGCACTTCGCCTTTCATTCCAAAATAGGACCAACCTGGATCATTGCTATGGTAGGTTACCAAAGAAATCAAAATATAAATTGCAATAGAACTCAGCAGAATAAATCCTGCTTCTCTCAATCGGAGGTTCACGTGATCTCGCCAGGTTAGCTGGGTACTATTTGTTGCTTGCTTCATAATTTGAGGTGCTTCCTTTTCGTTTCCAATATATTAGCATGCAGTCTGCATATTTGCTCTGTCAGAGTGTATCTATTAACATGGATTTAACATGATTATAGTAGGTAATAAAAATGACTAACATCAAGCACTGCAAACTTTTAATTTTAGGCTCTGGTCCTGCTGGTTATACAGCGGCCGTCTATGCGGCTCGTGCAAATTTATCGCCTGTGCTCGTCACAGGGTTGCAAAAAGGTGGTCAGCTAACAACTACAACGGATGTTGATAACTGGCCTGGTGATGTGGAAGGCTTGCAAGGCCCTGCACTCATGGAACGCATGGAGCAACATGCTAAGCGATTTGATACTGAGATTATTTTTGATCATATTGAAAAAGTCGACCTAACCCAAAAGCCTTTTTATTTAGAAGGCGACTCCAAGCAAAGCTACACAGCAGATAGTTTAATTATCACTACGGGCGCTGCCGCTCAGTATTTAGGGTTAGAATCAGAGCAAGCCTTTATGGGTAAAGGCGTCTCAGCTTGTGCCACGTGTGACGGTTTTTTCTATAAAAATAAAGAGGTTGCTGTCATTGGCGGTGGAAATACTGCAGTAGAAGAGGCTTTATACTTGTCTAATATTGCTTCTAAAGTGACCTTAGTACACCGTAGAGACGCATTACGTGCAGAAAAAATATTGCAAAAAAGACTTTTTGAAAAAGAAAAAAATGGCAACATTGAAATCCTCTGGAATCATCATTTAGATGAAGTTTTAGGTGATAATATTGGGGTTACAGGCATGCGAGTGAGACATGCTCAAACAAACGAAACCTCTGATCTTGACCTCATGGGCGTGTTTATTGCGATTGGACACAAACCTAATACGCAATTATTCATAGATCAACTGAAAATGAAAGATGGTTACATTACAGTACAAGGCGGCTTAGAAGGCAACGCCACTGCTACCAGTATTCCAGGTGTATTTGCTGCTGGCGATGTAGCAGATCATGTATATAGACAAGCTGTTACCTCTGCAGGCACAGGTTGTATGGCAGCTCTGGATGCCGAAAAATACCTAGATAGCATAGGAAAAAATGGATAAATCATTGCCCATTTTATCGGCCAATGCACTAGATTTTCCTAACCCTAATACTGCGTTGATCGAACCCAATGGCTTGCTTGCAGCAGGGGGTGATTTATCCCCTGCCAGGCTTATCGCAGCTTATCAACAAGGTATATTTCCTTGGTTTGATTTCAACTCGCCGATTTTATGGTGGTCCCCGGATCCTCGCGCTATATTGCGCTTGGATAATATTATTATCAGCAAAAGCTTAAAAAAATTAATGGGCAAGCAAAATTTCAACTATTCTGCTGACCAAAATTTCTCTGCTGTAATTGATGCGTGCAGTAACCGAAAGGGGCAACTTAAAACAGATACGTGGATTACACCCGAGCTAAAGCAGGCCTATATTCAACTGCATGAATTAGGTTATGCACATTCAATAGAAATATATCAGCAAGACAGGCTCGTAGGAGGATTATATGGCGTTTGCATCGGGCGCTGTTTTTTCGGAGAATCCATGTTTCATGAAGTAAGTAACATGTCTAAAATAGCGTTGGTTATTTTGGCAAAGCAATTACGCCGCTGGGGATTTGAATTTATTGACTGCCAGGTTTGGTCTCCACATTTGGCTTCAATGGGTACAGAAGAAATTCCCAGAAAAGACTTTTTAAGTTTACTTTCAACCAAAATAAGTATAGATACATCGCTCACCTACTGGAAACTTGATCACGATCTCAGGCTATAATTTATATTTATCATATAAATCAACAACATAAATTTTTTTATTTGAATAATTAGCGTGGGTGTCCTGCTAGGTTTAGCCTCCACAGTCAACATAAAAATTAGTTTGCATGCCTAATTTAATAGGATTTAGTGCAGTTTAAAACGGGTTAATATTTACAAAAGCGAAGCAATCTATATAATAGCTGCTTAAATCAATGTCGGAGGCACACAGACGTAATGTCAAAAGAAGATAATATCGAAATGGAAGGTACGGTGGTAGATACCTTACCCAATACTACTTTTAGAGTAGAGTTAGACAACAATCACCTTGTTACTGCCCATATTTCTGGCAGAATGCGCAAAAACTATATTCGTATTTTGACAGGTGATCGTGTAACGGTACAGCTGACACCATATGACTTGAGTAAAGGCAGAATTATATTTAGAAACCGTGATGGCAAAAAGCCAAGAGAAACAGAATCTCAAAGCAGCACATAGTAGAAGCACTATAGCTGCAGTCCTGGCATATGAACTATCCGCTGTAAAAAAATATTTAGCAGAAGGAACCGTTACACGGTTTCTTCTACTGAAAAATGCAACTGATCATCGTCAACAGATACATCAACTCGGCCGCCTGCTGTGAGTCGACCAAATAGTAGTTCATCTGCTAATGGTTTTTTGAGTTTCTCTTTAATTAACCTGGCCATTGGACGAGCACCCATAGTTTCATCGTAGCCATGCTGCGCTAACCAATCTTTCGCTTCCATATTAATTGTAATTTCAACCTGCTTCTCAATTAATCTTATTTCTAACTCAGCAATGAATTTCTCAACAACTTTGTGTATCACGTCTCTACTCAAAGACTCAAATTGAATAATCCCATCTAAGCGATTTCTGAATTCTGGCGTAAACATTTTATTAATGACTGTCATACCATCCGTTGTATTATCCTGCTTCTTAAACCCAATAGAAGCACGACTCATGACTTCAGCCCCTGCATTCGTTGTCATTATCAAAGTGACATGACGAAAGTCCGCTTTACGACCATTAGTATCAGTTAGTGCACCGTGATCCATAACCTGTAACAACAAGTTAAATACATCGGGATGCGCTTTCTCAATTTCATCCAATAACACAACTGAGTGCGGTGATTTGGTAACAGCTTCTGTCAGCAAACCGCCTGTATCGTAGCCAACATAACCAGGAGGTGCACCAATTAAGCGAGAAACCGTATGACTTTCCATATATTCAGACATATCAAAACGAATCAGTTCAACACCTAAGCTCTCAGCCAATTGTTTAGACACTTCTGTTTTACCAACGCCTGTTGGGCCAGCAAATAAGAAACTACCCAACGGTTTGTCTGGATCACTTAAGCCTGATCTAGCCATTTTGACAGCATCTGTTAAGACTTCAATTGCCTTATCTTGACCAAATACCTTCGCTTTCAAAGTCCCATTTAAGTCTTCTAACAGTGTTTTATCTGAAGAGGACACCGTTTTAGATGGAATACGAGCTATTTTAGAGATAATTTGCTCGATTTCTTTAACACCAATCACTTTTTTACGACGACCTTCGGGCTGTAAACGCTGGTATGCACCTGCCTCATCAACCACATCAATCGCTTTATCCGGTAAAAATCTATCCTGTATATAACGCTCAGAAAGCTCAGCGGCCGCTTTTAGCGCAGGCGCTGTATATCTAATATGATGATGCGACTCAAAGTGTGACTTAATTCCTTTCAAAATTTTGAACGTTTCAATCACGGATGGCTCTGTAACATCGACTTTCTGAAAACGTCTTGCCAAAGCATGATCTTTCTCAAAAATACCGCGGTATTCCTGAAAAGTCGTTGAACCTATGCATCTTAACTCACCGGTTGCTAACATTGGCTTAATTAGGTTAGAAGCATCCATAACACCGCCTGATGCCGCACCTGCTCCAATGATAGTGTGAATTTCATCGATAAATAATATGGCGCCATCATCTTTCTTCAAATGATGTAAAAGTGCTTTAAGACGTTTTTCAAAGTCACCACGATATTTTGTGCCCGCTAAAAGAGAACCTAAATCTAACGAATACACTGTGCAATCTTTTAAGGCATCTGGCACATTATCATCTACGATCGCTTTCGCTAATCCTTCAGCAATGGCTGTCTTGCCAACGCCGGCTTCTCCCACATAAAGTGGATTATTTTTCCTACGTCTACATAAGATTTGAACGGTACGTTCAATTTCAGATTCACGCCCAATGAGCGGATCAATTTTACCCAAACGCGCTAATTGGTTTAAATTAACCGTATAACTTTCCAAGGGACTTTTCTGTGGAAGGTCGCCTTGCGTTTCATGTTCAATGGGCTGCTGTTCTAAATCAGGTTCGTCCATACCCCGTGATTCCTCTACTTTAGAGATGCCATGAGAAATATAGTTGACAACATCCAACCGTGTAATGTTTTCCTGCTTCAGGAAATAAACAGCCTGACTTTCCTGTTCACTAAAGATGGCAGCTAACACATTTGCGCCACTAACCTCTTCCTTCCCTGCTGATTGAACATGAAAAACGGCTCTTTGTAAAACCCTCTGAAAACCCAGTGTTGGTTGTGTTTCGCGATGACCTTCACCATTTGGAATTAAAGGAGTGGTCTCATCAACAAAAGTTTGTAGGTCTCTTCTCAAGCGATCAACATTTGTTCCGCAAGAACGTAGAACAAGTGACGCAGCAGAATTATCCACAAGAGCAAGCAGCAAATGCTCCACGGTCATAAATTCGTGACGTTTGTCTCTGGCATCCTTGAATGCCAAATTGAGCGTCATTTCAAGCTCTTTGCTCAACATAGCAATTGCCTCCCAGCTTCGTATTTTTAATTAGTATTTAATACTTCCATCTTACAAAGTAACGGACATTCATGCTGCTCTGCAAAATCGGTAACTTGTGCTACTTTTGTTTCTGCTATATCACGAGTATATACACCACATATTGCTCTACCTTTATGATGTACATCCAACATGACATCCACTGCCTGCGCATACTCCATGAAAAAAAACTTTTGTAATACTTCAATAACAAAATCCATGGGTGTATAGTCATCATTAAGCAATAAAACCTGATATTTAGAAGGTCGCTTAAACTGCGCTTTTTCCTTCTTTTCTATCGCTACGGACGATGACTCATGTCCTAATTCATTGCTCATACACAAATACTAGCCAACTATTGGCTACCTCGCCTGTCCAAATTAAAAAATCTTTTATTAATTTTCTCATATTTATTGTTATTTTGACAGCTAACAAACAAATTAGGGTTTTATGGGTCTTGACTAAATATGCGTTTATGTACAACATTTATATCTGAACGAGCCATCATATAAACATATGTATGACTGACTTAGTATTAACATCAAAGAAAAGGATTTTGTGATATGGCGACAGGCACAGTAAAGTGGTTTAACAGTGCAAAAGGATATGGCTTTATTTCCGCCGATGACAGCGGACAAGATGTTTTTGCACACTTTTCATCTATTGTTATGGATGGCTATAAAAGTCTCAAAGCCGGGCAAGCAGTGAACTTTGAGATTAACGAAGGTCCCAAAGGATTGCATGCCGCTGAAATCAGAGCAACTAACATGCTTGACGACGACGAAACCGCAGAAACAAGACAGCAAGAGCATGCTGTAGAAGCTTAAGCATATAAGCTCAACATATCACACCATACAAATACCTTCGCTCACGCGAGGGTGCTTTTGTGAGCGATAGATTTGCATATGCTAAAAAAGAGCACTAAATATTTCAAAGCGGAGCAAAACAGCTTTCTTTGTATTTGCAAATACAATGCCGTGGTAGCACAAAGGGATTTAACTATTCCGCCTCAACCGCGGCATAAATCCCCCTAGAGCTAAGTACCTTCCCGTTTTACAAACTGAGCTAGGCGCAATGTTTGTAGGGCATATTGAACCCAAGCACAGTACCTGGATGCCGCGGTCAAGCCGCGACACGTAAAGTTTCTGGGAAGCCATCATTTACAAAGTGGGAAGTGATTCGCTTCGCTTATCGGACAATATTCATCAACCCATATTCTGAATAATGGCATCACCAAATTCAGAGCATTTCACTTCATTAGCACCATCCATTAATCGAGCTAAATCATATGTCACTGTTTTGCTTGAAATCGCACCGGAAACACCTTTTAAAACTAAATCAGCAGCTTCAGTCCACCCCATATGGCGTAGCATCATTTCTGCAGATAGCACCAAAGAACCAGGGTTCACTTTATTTTGGCCCGCATATTTGGGCGCTGTACCGTGTGTCGCTTCAAACACAGCCACTTTATCGCCTAAGTTTGCGCCTGGCGCAATACCGATGCCACCGACTTGTGCTGCTAAAGCATCAGAAATGTAATCGCCATTTAAGTTTAATGTGGCAATAACACTATACTCTTTAGGGCGTAATAAAATTTGCTGTAAGAAAGCATCTGCAATAACATCATTAATCACGATTTTTTCTTGTGTTTTTGGGTTAATGATTTCATGCCAAGGACCACCATCCAAAGGTGTCGCACCAAATTCTGTACGAGCTAACTCATATCCCCAATCTTTAAAGGCGCCCTCGGTAAATTTCATAATGTTACCTTTGTGTACCAAAGTAACCGAATCACGGTTATTATCAATCGCATATTGGATCGCACTTCTAACGAGTCTATCTGTGCCTTGTTTTGACACAGGCTTTAAACCCAGCCCACAGTGATCAGGAAAACGAATTTTCGTAACATCCATTTCTTCACGCATAAATTTAATAACTTTTTTGGCTTCTGGAGAGTCTGCTTGCCATTCAATCCCAGCATAAATATCTTCTGAATTTTCACGAAAAATAACCATGTCTGTATTCTCTGGTGCCTTTAAAGGACTCGGTGTACCCGTAAAATATTGCACGGGTCTTTGGCAGACATACAAATCTAATCGTTGACGTATAGCCACATTCAAAGAACGAATACCACCACCCACAGGTGTCGTCAAAGGACCTTTGATAGCCACAGCATATTCTTGAATAGCTTCAAGTGTCTCTTCTGGCAACCATTGATCTTGACCATAAACTTGCGTGGCCTTTTCACCCGCATAAACTTCCATCCAAGAGATATTACGCTCACGCTTATAAGCTTTGGTCACAGCCGCATCAACGACCTTCATCATAACCGGAGAGACATCTACACCAATACCGTCACCGGTAATATAAGGGATAATGGGATTATTAGGTACGCTTAAGGATTGATCTGAATTAATATGAATTTTGTTGCCATCCGTTGGCACCACTAGTTTTTGATAAGCCATTTTCTCTACCTCTTACTCGCTATCTATTGAAAGTATATGAAAGTGGTTCATAGTTTAACGAAAACCGTGCAACAACACATCAATCTGGCTCAAAATAATTAAGATGTGTTAGAATACGGAGTTATTACTGGTTAAAGTTATTTGGCTTCCCTACTATGGCTATAAATCCAACTCAATCCTCTTATTCCAAGCCCAAAGTCATTGTGGGTATCTCAGGTGGCGTGGACTCCTCTGTCGCAGCATGGCAAATGAAACAACAAGGCTATGAAGTAGAAGCCCTGTTTATGAAAAACTGGGAAGAAGACGATGATGCAGAGTATTGCAGCCATGCTCAAGATCTGAGAGACGCGACGCAAGTTTGTCAATTGTTGGATATCCATTTACACACCGCTAATTTCTCTCAAGAATATTGGGAACGTGTATTTAGTTATTTTTTAGAAGAGTATCAAAGCGGACGCACGCCTAACCCTGATATCTTGTGCAATAAAGAGATTAAGTTTAAAGCTTTTTTAGATCATGCCAAAAAACTCGGCGCCGATAAAATTGTGACAGGCCATTATGTTCGTCTGGACCATGATGCAAACGGCAAAGCATTACTAAAAAAAGGCATTGACGACAACAAAGATCAAACTTATTTTCTCTATGCGCTAAATCAAAGTCAATTGCAGCAAAGTTTATTTCCCATAGGTGATTTAAACAAACCTGACGTTCGTGACATTGCTGAAAAACTCAAACTGGTTACGCACGACAAAAAAGACAGTACCGGTATTTGTTTTATAGGCGAAAGAAAATTTAAAGCTTTTTTAAACGAATACTTACCTTCACAGCCGGGCGATATTCAAACTATCAATGGCGATATTATCGGGAAACACGATGGCCTAATGTACCACACCTTAGGACAACGCAAAGGCTTAAAAATTGGCGGCCTCAAAAATGCACAAGAAAAACCATGGTATGTGGTCGCCAAAGACTTAAAAAATAATAGACTGATTGTAGGGCAAGGACACGAGCATCCCTGGCTGCAAAGCACTCAAGTCATCGCACAGCAATTAAATTGGATCAGCGATATTACGCCCACCGATAATTTTACGGCCACAGCAAAGGTAAGATACCGCCACAAAGATGCGCTTTGCCAAGTACGTATAGAAAACAATAAAGCCATTGTTGAATTTGTAGAACCTCAATGGGCCGTCACCCCAGGTCAGTCTATTGTTTTTTATCAAGGTGATGTGTGTTTAGGTGGCGGCATTATCGAAAGTTCTGATTCAAATGGTGGTATCTGGAACACTTAATTCAACTATATCTTCATACTTTTAAACGGAGTTATCATGCCTGATTATGCATCGCTTCTTGCCATTTCACCTTTAGATGGCCGTTATCAGAATAAATACCAATCCTTATCCGAATTTGGCAGCGAGTATGCTCTGAATAAGTATCGTCTAATTATAGAGATAAAGTGGCTACTTCACATAACACAATATGAAGAAATCACCTTACTCCCGCCTCTGACCAATAATATGCAAACACTATTAAATAATATTGGTGATAGCTTTGATGTTGCTGCTTGTCAACGCATTAAAGACTTAGAAGCTGAAACCAATCATGATGTGAAATCAGTTGAGTATTATTTAAAAGAACAGCTCAATCACCATGATGAATTCAAGCCCTATTTAGAGTTCATTCATTTTGCTTGCACCTCTGAAGATATTAATAACTTATCTTACGCCTTAATGCTAAAAGATCTAAAAACCAAAGTTATCGCTCCGCAGCTCACTCAATTGCAAGATAAACTTACCCAATTGGCTCAGGATAACAAGTCCGTCGCTATGCTGGCTCGCACACACGGCCAATCTGCCTCCCCTACCACCTTAGGTAAAGAATTTGCTAACGTACACTTCAGAGTCGCCCGCCAAATTCATCAACTAGAACAAGTTGAAATTTTAGGTAAAATAAATGGCGCTGTGGGTAATTTTAATGCCCATGTTATTGCGAGCCCATCGGTTGATTGGTGTGCACTGTCACAATCGTTTGTATCTGATTTGGGTTTAACCTGGAATCCGATGACTACCCAAATAGAACCGCATGATTACCAAGCAGAGCTTTACCATTGCTTAAGCCGAATTAATACCATTTTTATAGATTTGTCTCGCGATATATGGGCTTATATTTCCAACCATTATTTCAAGCAACTGAAAAAAGATAACGAAGTAGGCTCATCCACCATGCCCCATAAAGTCAACCCGATTGACTTTGAAAATGCAGAAGGTAATTTTGGACTCAGTAACGCCCTTTTGAGTCATTTGGCAGAAAAGCTCCCCATTTCTAGATGGCAGCGTGATCTTACCGATTCTACTGTACAGCGTAATATTGGTACCGCAGTGGGTTATCATAGCTTAGCAATGCAATCTTTATTGAAGGGCCTGAATAAATTAGAAGTTAATTCAGAGGTGATCGCCGAAGACTTAAACCAACACTGGGAAGTATTAAGCGAAGCCGTACAGACAGTCTTAAGAAAATACCAAGTACCCAATGCTTATGAAAAACTCAAAACCTTTAGTCGCGGTAAAAGCATTGATGCAAACAGCTTGGCTGAGTTTATTGGGTCATTAGAATTGCCTGATGAAGTCAAAAATACGCTGACACAATTAAGGCCTGAGACTTATACTGGGTTAGCACCGCGGTTGGTGGAAGATTATTTTAATTAGTGATCTTAAAACACAACAACCTTGTCTCTGAATTGAATTAAGGCGTAGATTTTTTTTTATGACTCTTTTCAGAGACTTTTGGCAATTCAGCCCCATCATTCATCCTATCTGCCTTTCTATTCTCCTGTGATTTACTCTCAAAAAACTGAGTGAGTGCTTTGACGCTTGTTCTGTTTGACTTTTCTTTTACTTCCTTTGCTCCCTCAGAGGTTCCAATGGGCTCTTGTATTTTGTCTTGCGAAGGAGATATTGCTCTCCCCACGCTGCTAGTCGCGTCAACGTCTGGCTCAATAGTAGATTGATTCTCCGAAGAGGGTTGAGTGCTGTGAAAAACCTCTATTTGATCATCTTTAGTATGAGATGCCGTTTGAAATGCTGCGCTCATGTCACTGCTTCGATCTAGTTGAGTGCCATCTGTAGGCGTAGGCGCATCAATTATCTGGGGCTTTACATCAGGCTGACTAAATGTCTTAACAGATAATTCTGGGTATAGATCTTTTTTAACGCTTCTTATTCTCTTCATATGACGAACCAGTCTTGGTATTTTCTCAATCAGCGAGCCTAACCGCTGTAAGGGCTTAAAAATCCTTCCAATTTTAGTATGTCTTTTGCCTTGAGCTCTTATCTTCTCTTGACCCTCATTCGATTGATTAGATAATAAAGATACCCACTTACGTGACTGATTCTCATCTTTGGATGGAAATGCATAATCATTATGAAGTTCATTCCATTTTCTTTTCCCGCTATCCACTTTGAGAAAGTTTGTTTCAACAACAGGTATACGGGTTAGTAGTTGTGTCTCACCGGCTTTGTGCACCCAATCGCCGGTATGTCTGGAAATATTATTTATACTGGTAACTCTGGGAGAAGCCCCATCTTTGGATGATGTCAGATAAGCCATGGCTGCAGAAGCAAGATAATCGTTTTTCTTCGCACCTTTAGCGCCATTTTTACTCGAAAGATTGATGACATTGATATAACCTAATCCAGAAAATTTATTGTCATCACTGTAGCGTTGCTGAAAGTCTCTATACTTTTTCTGAACATGTTTTTTAGCTCTAGTGATATAACGATTTAAATTTACATCATCGTTTTTTTTATATGAATCCAACTTCTCCCCTGCTTTGGCTAAGAAACTTCCTTGGGAGCTTTCTCTTGTTGCAATAGCCATTGCCATATGACTATAAAGATGTTGCGCAGTAGCGCCGCCTAAGCTATGTCCTTCGATAGATACTTTTATAGATTGATTTGACTGTTCATTCAGCTGCGTTGATATCGCCGAAACAGCTTGAATAATACTTTCGCTATATTTTGCCATAGATCGGTATCCGGGGCTGTATCTTTGTAAATCAAGTATGCCGCTACTAATATCAGATGTGCCAGGAAAAATAACTTTAATTTCGGCTGGTTTATTTTTATCATTGTCATAGGAACTTAAGGCAAAACAACGCAGTCCATCAACATCAATAATATTGTGGACTTGATAAAGCCGCAGGTTTCCAGAATCATCAAACCCTTGCGCAAGAGAGCCATCTGATATTTCATAGTCTTGGTGCGGTCTTAAATTAAGCATTGAAAAGTCCGACGCTAAAAACTGCTGATGAACCGGATCTTGCCATTTCTTGTCAACGCCATCATATGAAGTACCATTGGATACTTGTTCAGCATAGCTTCTTATACCACACGCTCGATTATGTAAGCGATAACAATCTTCTCTCGCTATTTTCATTTTTGATTCATCAAGTCCTTCGCCAATCTTATATGGCAACCAATTAGACTCACAACTATACCCATGATTATTTTTTGTGAATGCTAAATCCATTGCTAAACTGACAGCCGTGAGTATAGGGCATTCTGATTTTGTAATCGCATCAAAGTTATTGCGTATTAACACAGAGCTTGTATCAGGACCAAACATGCCTTCATCAATGTTACACAGTTCTTGATTAAAGCGCGCGAGGTATTGTAAGTTTTCAGGCGTAAGGTTATTACAAATATTTATGAGTATCGCTCTGAAGTTTGAGAGCTTCATGGGGGATTGTATATTGTACCGCTGCTTGTTTTCCTCCAATAGAGGGCCTAAAAGTGACTCCAACAAAGTTTCCTCACCCTGTTCGAGCTCTCTTTCCTTATCTTTGTCGAATATCGCCTCAATTATTAAGCGTAAACTACCAGACATACTAACAACCTAGCTCCCCAAGACAACTTTATCATTAATTTTAAGACAATATAAAACGAGGATAGTTCATAATCGAATTGGCTCTGTAACCGCAAAGCGAGATGTCCGGTTTTGACCAAAGGTAAAATGTCCTGTGATAATAATCACTTAAGGCAAGGATACCTTAACCGTGATACTACAGGGGGTGGTCATGCATACAGCGGACATTTTAGCTTTGCCAGCACGAGAATTAGATATACTTCGCAAAATTGAGCGATGAAAATCAGGTTTAATTACACAAACTGAGGCATCAGCCTTGTTACGTCTCTCAGAACGTCATTTCAGACGTTTGATAAAAAGATATGAATCACATGGGCCTAAAGGTCTTTTTCATAGAAGGCATGGTAAGAGCCCGAGCTATAAGCTTGACGAGTCTGTTCGGCAACGAAGCCTGTCCTTAATTAAAGAATATTTTTATGACTACGGCCCCACATTAGCCTCTGAAAAACTGAAAGAGTATTTCGGGATTACAGCAAGCAGAGAAACCGTAAGACAATGGATGATTCACGATAATCTTTGGAGACCTAAGCAAAAGAAAATCCCTAGACCTCACCCACTAAGGCCCAGAAGACCTTATCTAGGTGAGCTAGTACAAGTTGATGGCTCCCATCATCATTGGTTTGAAGACCGTGGACCAAAGCATTTTCTCTTGGGGTTCATTGATGATGCAACAGGAAAATTGTTAAATCTAAGATTTGCTCCTGGCGAAACTACCATAGATTATTTGGCGATATTAAAAGAGGATGTCTTAGAAACAGGTTCACCAAGAGTGATGTATTTTGATAAACACGATGTTTTTCATATAAACCACAAAACGACTAGAGAAAAGATGGTTTTACTCAGTTTGGAAGAGTATTAAAGTACTTACAAATAGAGCCAATTTATACTCATTCCCCCGCAAGCCAAAGGCAGAGTTGAAAGAGTCAATAAAACTCTACAGGACCGTCTGTTAAAGGAATTGCGCTTTTTTGATATCAATGACATCGATAGTGCCAATCAGCATGTAAAATCATTTATCGAGCGTTTCAACCAACAGTTCGCAAAGATTCCTGAAGAGTCCTTAGATATGCACAGGCCACTGTCTGCTTAAGAAAAAGAGACAATTGATTATCATTGTGTGGTTCAAACAACAAGACATGGACCAATACTTGGATACTAATGCCAAGCTGAAGGGATATTGAATACTGATGCCTTAAGCCCAAAGACAAAAAACCAAACCCAAGATTAGTGCGGGTTCACTCATGAAAATTACAGAACATAACAATATAAATTTTTAACCATTACCCGGACATCTTCTCTTGCAGGAAGACCAAACATTTTAACTTTGCTCTAACATAATGGTTGCTTACTCATTATTATTGATAAGATTTTATATATATTAATTATTTTTATGAAACATAAACCTCATTTTCTCTTGAGCATTCTTCTTAAGGTTTGTGCTTTCAAAGTATCTGTAGATTCTAATCCAAAGCTGTAAAACAGAATCCAGATTTTTAACAAGTATTCATTCACCTGATATTCTGTTTTGGCAAAATAGCCCAGTTATTAATCCAATATTTTTCTTTTATACAATTCTCCAGTAATTAAGACGGTGAATTCTTACGATTTTTAGTGTTTTGCGGCTCATCTTTTAACTCTACTGGCCCCTCTTTTACTTTGGCCTCATGAAATTTTAGGGCTGTGGTTGTTGATAAGCTCTTCTTCTTAATTTGTTTAGATAAGTCATAGAAGTTCATTTGAGTAGGTATTAACTTATGTTCAAATTTTGCTGGTAATGAACTTTTTATGACGTCTAGTTCTTCTCTGATAGTTGCTAATCGCTTACTGGTAATGGAAACTTGATCGATTGTGTAGTGAGAAGCCTTGCGCATCATCATATCAATTTCCATAGCAATATCTTCTAAAACAAGACTAGCATTGTCTTTGTTTATAAAATTTTTACGCGTCTCTTCGCTAACTTGATAGCTAACTCTGTCGCGGTATTCTGGATTGCTGATTAACAGTTCAACCGAATATTGTTTAGGATTGTCTTTTAATAAAGAGTAATACTTATTAAACTTTTCTTGTAGCTTCCATTTGGTTATCATATCTCCAACAGACTTGAGAGGTTTAATCCTTTTTTTCATCCAGTGCTTTAAAGATGAGTTCTCTTTTTTCGGTGAATCCACTTTAGAAGGTTCTACAATAAAATGAGTTTTTGGAGGCAGGCTCTTTAGTTCTTGAACATATTTTGCTGCGACTGTAGGATAGCGTTCTTCGAAGCTTTTTGCAAAAAATAAACTATCAGTCTGTGGATCTTTTTCTTTTAAAGATTTTGAAATGGATTGGTTTATCAAGGTCATTTTTTTAAAAATTTCAGCCGGATCATTAGCGTTTTGATTGATAGGCATTAAGATGGGCATTAAATTTGGTCCTAAAAAAGCTATAGAGACATTTTCTTCATCCATTTTATTGTCTACTGATGCGTCTGCAATTTGACGAGAGACATACATTAGGCTATAGAAAAATTTTGCCTCAGCATAGGCATTGTGAGCTATTAATTTTTCAATTAGCGCTGATATTTCCATGGGTCTTGGTTCAAGCATTTTTGCTTCGTATTCTTTCAGCGTCGATTGAACTTCTGGGCTAGAAAACATTGGTTCAGGCTGAATATCTCTGATTTTTTGTTTCACCATACCGGCTAGAACATGTATGCCGTATTGACTGGGGTCTTCTTGATTATAATTTTTTAAAGATTTTTTATTAGGATTTGCCCAATAGGATTCTAGTGTGTTTTTTATAACATTTGAGCTGCCTGATATTCTCATAACCCCCTCTGTTTTGACATTTTGGGGTAATATTTCTATAAACTGATCTAAAAGGGCATTCATTTTTTGTAGATAGCTTCCATTATTTAATTCAATTTTTTTATTAGCAATATCGACCACACTCATTTGTTCTGACTTTAAGCTCATGGGTATACACCATATTAAGAATTTTAATGATTAAGATAGTAACAATTTAGAGAGCAAAAGGTTAACCAAAGTTCAATTTAATTATCTGAGAGCAGGGAAAATGCGTGGGATTTCGATAGAAAATGCAAGTCAAATCTCCAATAAAATGAAACATATATGATGTGGATCAAGCAGTTGTTGGCGAATAGAGCCAAACTATAAAACTATAAACTCTAAAATATTTTTTGATGTAATTACACTTCATTTGACAAGAAACAATAAATTAGAGATTCTCAGAGGCTATAAGCTCACAAGGGCCATGGTTAATAGGGCATAGCCTCATGTAAAAATAAGTGCAACTGCTCTGTAGCTGGGAGGCTTAAACTAACTTGCATACACATGAATCAAACCTGATAAATCATTAACTAAAAGAAATATTACCTGATTAGAGTGTAAGTCCATGAGTTTTATATAAGCTATATTGTAAACATATAGTGTTGAGTTTTAAGTTAACGAAAATGAAAAATTGTCACATATTTATACAGTCTTTTTTTGGCATTTACTTATACTGTTCTAGTATGTGTGCTTTAGCACAACAGATCTATACCATTCAGCTACAACATCGAAGTAGTGAAGAAATTGTTAAGGCTATTCACCCCCTATTACCCACTGGTACAAAAATCCAGACTTTCGATAACAAGCTGATTTTAAACACAACGGCTGAGAACTATGCCACACTAAAAAATGTGGTTAATATTTTGGATGTGGCTGCTATCCAATTGCGAATCAAACTATATAACGGCAATATTGCACCATCTAATACAGCTTCTATTTCCAAAAATAAATATGAACTCGGTACTTCTAGCCTAGAACAGGATAATCGATACGTTCGTTCTACTTCTCGTGAAGGTAACCGCAAAACAGATGAATTACTGGTCATGAGTGGTGAAGTGGCCATCATAGAAACACAAGTAACATTGCCATTATTAAATAGCCAGTATGCCTATAGAGACAAAAGTAATAGTAGTAATACTTACCAAAATACTCTAGCCTCAGAATCTACAGAAAATAAAATCAAACTACCAACCGCGAGTGGGGTTAAAATAATAATACCCAATACAGAGGACAAAAAAGAGAAAGAGGAAAATAAAAAGGGAAAAAAACCTAAAGTAACACAACAATCCGATGAAGAGCAGCCAATTGGTGACGCATTACTGAGTATTGAAGATCCTGTTACAACCAAATTACCCATAAACATACCTAACGTTCCTGGTGAAACATTTGAAATAGAAAATGAAAAAAGCACAACCCAATCCAAAGCCAATGAAGACTTTCAGTACCAAGCAGACAGAGGGGCTAGCGAACAATTTTATCAATACCATCAACTAGACAGTGGTTTGATGGTGCGACCTGTCTATATGAAAGGCTCAAAAAAAGTATTATTAGAATTTTTAACGAAGTCCACACAAATTGATCATCAAAATCAAATGAATGACAAAGCCTACAGCCAATTCAAAGTCGGTTCAAAAATGATGGTCCCCATGAATAAATGGGTGTATGTAGGCGGGAACCGTATAGACAAACCCAGTGCCAAAAAATATGAGTACCGCACACAATCTCGCGAAAAGAAAAACCAACACCTTTGGGTCTACATAGAAACAAATTAGTCTCACTAAACAATTATGGTTGTTAAAAGCGAGAACTAGGGCGTTTCCCTAAAACCACAGTACAAATACGCTGCCATTTATCCGTGAATAGTTGCCTTTTGTATAGCTCTACAACGGCAAACAAGAATTATCTCCATACAAAACAAAAACTTACATACTAAAGCCATATAACCTAAGACTTTTTTTTATATATGAAACACATTAATACAGATTATAATACTTATACATTAAATTTAGAAATAACTAGGATACCTATTATGATTAAAACAACAAATACCAATAGTCAAGATGTAACAATAGTCAATACCGACCCTTATACTGAAGCACTGTTCAAAAAACTCTTATATGATAATGATGCAAGTACCACAACCGAAGTAACGAACTTTAACCCTATGTATGAAACACGTTTCATGAAAGGTGATACACCTACTAGCCCAAAAGAAGGCTTGCAACAAGTTTCCAAACCTTCACTTAAGCTATAATGCTTAACGTGATAAAAAATAAATCGCTTTTTTATAGCCCGATTCACCACTAGATTATGCAGTGAATCGGCCTTTCAAATTTCAGTCTTATTGTATGTTTACCCTTCGTCGCTTTCTCTACACCTCCCATCCATTTTATATTGCGTCAATTTTTATAGTCTGGCTAAATACGCTGAGATAAATATAATTTTCATTTTGTAGAAGAAGCTATATGTCAGAAGATTTATTGAAAAACAAAGAAAAGCAAGCTCTAGGTCAAGATTTAAGCTTGAATGCCGTATTGTGCTCTGAGACACCAATAGAAGGATTGGAAGAAGGCTTAGATTCAACGCGCGAAAGCGATCTGATACAATCCTTAAGAGAAATTGAACAAAACCCTTCAAATGCTCAAGACCCACAGAGCGCAAATAAACACTCGGGTTTTACGTTGCCTAATAAAATCGCAGTAACCTATCCATTACATGTAGCGGCTCAACAAGGTGACATTATCACCGTCCAAAAATTACTGGCTCAAGGCTGGGATGTCAACCAGGAAGATTTCAGGAGTGCTATGCCACTACATGTGGCTACCATGTTCGGTCACACAGACATTGTAAAACTCCTCATAAAACAAGGCGCTGATTTATTTGATAAAAGCTACCAAAATCAAACCGCCTTACACCTGGCTACCGAGTTTTACAGAGCCGACATTGTTAAAGTTTTACTAGATAGTGGCGCTGATGCTCACACAATCGATGCTAGCAGTCATACAACTTTAGATGACGCTGTAATCGAAATTCAAAGATTAACAAACGAATTGGGTAAATATCCTGCCAATGTGGATTTAGCCAATAAAGCTGATGCCATTATAGACATTATCCAGCACTTATGTGCGCATATGCAGGGTAACCCAACTGTTTCAATGAAAATAGATGGCTTTATTCAACGAGAACCGGTCAGCGTTATCTTAGATACAGCCTCAAGTTATATACCTGATGCGACAACGCGCAGCAAAATATCGTCATTGGTAGAGTCTCTGCGAGCAGAAGATAGCAGTCATGACCATTACCTAGAAGCCAAAACTTTCTTAAATGTTTTTGCCACAAGTCAAGTATACCCTATACACTTGACAAAGAGTAAAGTCGTTCATGTGAACACTGATGGTTTTACAGCAAAATATATCACCCAAAGTATCACAGAGGGATTAGAAAGCTTCTCTGATTTTCTTCAAACACACACACAAGATATGCTCACTCAAAAAGTGGCTACACGCTTAAACAACAGCTTTGAGCTCGCAACACAGTATGCACACTCTTTTGCTGACAAAGAAACGTCTAAACTAGCGCTGCAACACTATCATAATAATGAAACTGTTTTATTGCCAACAGGTTGGCATGGCCATTGTGTCGCCACTTTTTTCTCGAAAGAACATACTATATTTGTAGTCGCTAATGCTGGCCCACATTATGTTCACGATGTAAACGGTGTTCATATATATAAAATGCAAGATCAGGACAGTCTCACAGCAGATAAAATTAATGGTATATTATCTAATCAATCACAACTATGTTTAGAGTTACATAAACTTTATGATTTGGGCGTCATTGAAAAAGTTGGCGAAATTGAAACACCAAAGCAAACCCATGGAAACTGTACGTACTATAGTTTTAAAATTATCATCGAAGCCATGGCCCTAGTAGAGTATATGAATCTTGGCGTAGAGTTTGAAAATGCCCAAACTAAAGCGAAACTATTCAGTGAAAACTTTGAGTTACATCAAAATTTTGAGCTAATTGACAATATTTTACAAACAGATTGTCCTGTCCAGCTAGATGCCTTTAAAGATATTTATCAAGACCTACACCAACAAGGTGAAAATTCAGAAATCGCAAAGCGCACGGCTAATTACTTACAACAAAAAGTCAAAGATTTTGTTGATATTGATATTGCACCACAAGTCGATACGCCCAACCAAGATGCTGAACAAACAGGTGGCTGGTTTGATTGGGGTAAATCAAATTCACCTGAACCTGGAACGAAGTCAGACTCAGATAATTATCGTTTGATGGATTTTGAGTCAACGAGAACCCAAGCAAAAGAGACTGTGGACATATTATCGACACATACATCAACAACGGTAGAAGCAGATCCTTTTGTACAGCCACTTCATGTGACGGATGATAGTATGCCGGAAGTGACGGTTCATCCTGATATTTTTTAGTTGTCATGCCAGCGAAGGCTCTGAGTGCTCCCCTTATATTTTAAAGA